>Ga0181558_10002470_pt1 | contig 17474 bp, 13 predicted proteins | sample 011ome_22_FD_133754 | JGI IMG/M metagenome (GOLD analysis project Ga0181558, IMG submission 133754) | Coastal salt marsh microbial communities from the Groves Creek Marsh, Skidaway Island, Georgia - 011507BT metaG (megahit assembly) | ecosystem: Environmental > Aquatic > Marine > Intertidal...
GCTCGCGAGCGAAACCCGAGCTCGGTGACGCAACCGCTTACTCATCCTTTGCGCGCAACCAAGGAAAGGCGAGGTCCTGTGTAAACGAAACGATATATACTTTGAAAAAGTGAGTTAGTACATTCATCCTAAGTCTCTCGTGTTCTCTCTCGCGTGAGCTCCATCCAGCGACGCGCTCCAAAGTCGGAGCCAAACACCCTAGTCGCGTCACCCGACGGACGCATCTCCCGAACCTAAGCCGCACATCCACGCGTATGCGCCCCGCAATACCCACACATATATCCGTGAATGTGCCCTCGTATTCGCCGCCGTAAACACTCCTCTCGCGCGCGCGCGTCCACAGCGGCGCACGTGTTCAACCTCCACACCCCTCAGCCCTCCGCACGTCGCCGACCTCGTTCGATCACCCACCTCGTTGCACTCGCGATCGCGCGCGACGACGCGAACACAGGTCACGCGCGACGATCGACGGTATTCGTGTGTTCGTGTGTTCGTTCGTGCACGATCTGTGGCTGACGCGTGCGCGATCTTTGGGTCGACCCTTCGCGATCCCGTGGGTCGACCTTTCGCGATCCGTGGGTCGACCTTTCGCGAGTTCCGGAGTTCCGCAGCCCCGAACCTGGATCCCTCCCTCTCCCCCTTTCTGCGCGGTTTCTGTATATCATCATGATTGATTGCTACGATGACAAAGAGCTCGTACCAACGTTGGTATGATTTAAGTTTATACCCTTTTTATTATCACAATATCGTCCAACTGACCGCGCCATCAAGTAAAATGGCATCGCTGTGTGACTTTGCGACGCCTCACGCACGTCTGAGCGGGCTGCGGCGGCACGTTGGCGACGATATACACAATACATCGACGCCAACGTGTGCGCGACGAAAACGACACGATATCGCTATAAAAAACGTAGTACTAGTACAAGTATTACAATACACGAACGAAGTTACAGATCGTTCCACGACTCGTCTGCGCTTTCGCCGTCGTCGCGTCAATCCGCTAGCCAACTCGGACGGAGATGCGAGTTCACAGATATTGGCTGAGTCGTCTTGGGGCGCTTGAGCTCGACGACGCGCACCGCATGTTCAACAGGGTGACGAGTTTCGATGCATTTCTTTGCCGCAACGTCGACGCGTTTCGTTGGAACTGCTCCAGGTTTCGCTGTTGCAGAAGATTCGCCGTCGCGTTTCGTCGCGACGAATCTCCAACTCATCAATGTTGCAGCTTTTCGTTCGGCATCATCCACGCGAGGCAGGCCGAGGCGCTCACGTGCATCTTCCGTTTCCTTTGTGGCGTGCTTAACAGCGCTGAACGCATCGCGCACGGCGCTATTTGGGAGTACATTCGGAACATACGTGGACTTCGCGCTTGCGTTTTTTGTCTTTGCACGCCTTGCGGACAACAGCGACAGATGTTGCAAGCCAGCAGAAATGGCGATGGCGGTTGCTGTACGATACGCATTGGCCAGGTCTCCTTCTGGGAATGCTTGCGGAAGTCGCTTCGCGAGCCATAGATACAAATCCAAGCACTTGTGCGCGCTTTCAAGCTTCGCGAGCTCCGTCGAGCCGGTGGGCGTTCGAGCGGGTGGCAGTGAAATAATGCGTACGCCTACTCGACCGTGAGTACAAAAATGCCGCGCGAACGTCATCATCGCAGAAATGACCATCGGATCGCGCACGTCGACGGGTGCGATGGCAAACATAAAGTGGTCCTCTAGAGCAAGCGGGAGCTTTTGCACGAGCTTTGCCACCGCAATGACTTCGTCCATATCTCGCATACGAAAGTGTGGGGCCAAGTTTGCGGACCTCGTAAGCGACTCGAGGGCAGCAACGAGCCCGTCGTGTGGTCGCAAAGCGCAGTACTGCTCCACTTGTTCAAACGTCGGCGCAACACCAGCAAATTTCAGCGGCTCAATCTTCGCATTTAAAGCACTGATGAGTATTTCTCTATCTTTCTTTGATCGCGTGGTGACGATTCCCATGTCTGCATATTCCAAACCGTATCGGCCGGCACGGCCAGCAATCTGCTTCGCTTCGGCGCTCTCTAAAGGGCGCATTTCAGCGCCGTCAAACTTTGACATTGTGGTAAATATCACGCGCTTGATGTTCAGATTCAGACCCATGCCAATGGCATCTGATGCGATGAGAACATCGTAGCCACTATCTTCTTTATTGAATAATTCCGCCTGTCTGGCGCGCGCCTCGGGCGGTAATCCGCCGTAAATCACACACGCCCTGTGTTGACTACTTTTTTCTAAATCGCGTTTCAACCTATACACCGCGGTTCGACTGAATGCCACCAATGCGTCACCTTTTCGTACCTTCTTAAGGTTGCTCACCGTCTCTTCGGCAACCTCTAGTGGAGAGAGTCGCTCATACTCTTTAACGATGAGGATGTCTCCAGTCGCTTTGATAATCTTCTTCACCAAAGGCACGACGCGCGGATCCCCGCACAAGTGTAATTCCAACGCAGGCAAGCCAAGTAGCGCGCGCGTGTACGCATAGCCACGGTATGGATCGCTTAATATCTGAATTTCGTCAACAACCGCGCAATCGATGACTTTCGTGACGTCGGCCATCTCGACTGTGCAACTGTCGTGTGTGGCGAACGGCACGACGCGACGCTCTTGCCCAGTCGTAAGCGTACATGCGACGCCGTCGCGATTCATGTTTTCGGAAATTTCCCACGCAAGCAATCGAAGTGGCGCGCAATACACACCACTCGCCGCACTCTTCAGTCGTTGCATCGCGGCGTACGTCTTCCCACTGTTTGTGGGGCCGACATGCAGAGTTATCTCTCGTCGCAACGTGCGCGCAAGTGGATACCACGCTCCGGGTTCGCGCATGTCCATCAACGCATTAATCTCTTCTATATTCTCTACCTGCTTATTTGAGCGACGACGCTTCGTGGCATACGTTCGGGACGACGGCGCCGCCGCTTCAAACCTGTATCTAGCGTGCGCGGCTTGACCCAGGAAATCAACGCTTGGGACGCGCAACGCACTCAACGACGCGATCGACGATGTCGTTGTTGTCACTTGCGATAACCCGCGCGCCATTTGCGGCGTGTGCAACGCTCTCGGCGCGAGACACGGCGCGTTGGACGTTGTCAAGCAGTGCACCGGCTGCAACCACAATCGCTCCAAGGCGAATGCGACATCGCGCACGGACGTCGGGACGCGAGACGACGACGACGATGCGCGCAAGGAAGATGAGATCCTTGACATCCTGAGCAGTCGCCGCGCCACACGATGGCGCGGCAACGCTACGCTTTGTATCGTACGCCGCGAGCGCGCGTTTGAGGTGCGTGCGCTCGTTGTTTGTGGAAACACGAGCGTCAGTCGGTGGCATGGAGGGCGGTGACGCCGCGCCGACGATAACGACGAAACGTAAACATCGAGATGGCGTGAATGGCGATGTTGGTGCCGTGAATGCGAGGGTGGCGTGCGGCGCGGCTGAAGAGGCTGGTGCCAGCACTGTTGACGCAAACACGATGGTGCAGGTGAAGCTTTCGACGACACCGCGTCGCCACGCGATGGTGTGTTTTCGCGCGGTGTTGACGGAAGACATTGGCTTCGTCGATGCTAATATCGATCGTTCGGATACGTGGGAGCTTCCAAGAACATGCGATGGTTGCGGGTTATACATACTTCCAGGATGCGCTCGTTACAGTTGTTCTAAATGCGACGAGTTTGACTTATGTGCGGGATGTTTGCGTGTGCTCTCGGCGTCGTCAGGCGCGTCAGCTTCTCGCGATAAGAAGAAGAGGAAGAAAACGAAGCGGGCAATTCACGAGCACGGTGCAGAAGATTTCATCTGCGCTGAGCTCGCCGACGAAGAGGAGTGAGGAGCAGGTGTGTACGTGATTTGATACAGTCATTAGTAGCATCATAGCGAAGGCCGTATGGCCCAGTAAAAATAGAAGTTTGTACAGTTTCAAAAGTATTAATTTACAGCTCATACGATTGGCGGTGACATTGCCAGTTTGTTTGTTATCCTATCCCGCTGGTTTACGCGTTGTTCAACGCTCGCGTGTTCGATTCAAACGACCTACGCAAGCTGGTCATGCCTTCGCCCACGTTCCAGCTCGCTCTTTTCAAGTTTTTAAGCGACCATTTCCCGGATCCATCCGCGGCGAGGTGCAAATGAAGCGAGTGGAATCGTTTCAACTCCATGCGATGCGCGATGGAAAACGCTGTAATGCCCAAAGTGTCAATGTGCGCGTATAGTAAGCCCTCTTCATCGGGATTGATTGCGCTCGTCGCTTCATCTAATATCGCAAACGTTGGCTTGTGAAAATAAAGTCGAGCCAGACCAATGCGTTGCTTTTCACCGCCACTCAAAACGTCCGCCCAGTCGTGCTCAGAGCGATCCAATCCGCGTGCGCTTGCATCAACAATCTTCAGCAAGTTGGCGAGCTGTAAACACTCTATGACTTCGTCGTCTCTGGATGAATCCCCAGGTAAGGGGTACATCACTTGATCACGCAAAGTACCAGATACTAAATATGGCCGCTGCGGCACGTAGAAAATCGCTACGTCGCCATCATCTGTTGTCGCCAGCCCATGCGACGGACGAATCACCTTACCAGACGTCGCGCGCCACAAACCAGCTAATACGCGGAAAATAGACGTTTTACCCGCTCCGTTCGCGCCCGTGATGAACACACTTTCTCCAGGATTGACACTGAGCGTCAAATCTTGCACCAAGAGTCGACCATCGGGGGCGTGAACTGTGACGTTTTCAAAATGGATACCGTCGTCGCCTTCCGCGGCGACTTCAACGTTACTCGGTTCGACTTGGATCGAATCAACACTTTCGATAAGTTCCGTGACACGAGCCGTAAAACCCGCGAGGCGTTGAAGCTTTTTGTACACGAGCATCAAATCACCAATCGATCCGCTCGCGCTTTTAATCAAAGTGTCATTCTCCTTGTACCTCGCCGCAATCTCAGACGCACTCAAATCTCTATTCGACAGCATGAATGGCACAGCAAGCACGGGCCAACCTATCATCGATGCAAAATACTTCAACGCGTATTGGTCTATGATGCCTTGCTTGAACTGCAAGTAGTAGTAGAAATGACTCCACGTTGTGAGTTCTCGCAAAGCGCCGTTTAAGATTGCTTTTTCTCTAGCGCTGCCATCCAAAAACGCCACTTCTTCTGCGTGTTGTATCAGTCTCGAATGCGTGCGTCGGAAATCTCCCTCTCTTTTCTGCGTCTGCGCAATGTACTCCCCAAACGGTGGCGAGAAAGCCCGAACGATGGCACCGGACAAACCAAAGTAAACATACAATGTTAACAAACCGCCGTATCCCATCGTCTGCGACATACGCGACGTACTCAACACAACATCTAGCAAAGGCTTGAACGTGCGAGCGTACAAATCACTGATTGTGTAGCAAAACTGATTCAGGTCTTCAGCCACGCGTTGGTCGGCGTTGTCCAAGTCGCCGTATCTTAACACGGCGGCTTTGTAGTAGGCTCGATGTGAAAGATAGGCGTCGTGCACGTGCAACGTCAGCCGTTCTCGAAAGCACGTGGTGATTGAGTTCGTCATGTACTTCAGCGCGGAATTCACGGCAGCCGCAGCGACGCCTGAAATAAAAAAGTCTGTCAAGACCACGGCACCGCTGAGCCAGTCTCGCTCCATTACCGCGCGCAAACCGGCTCCGCCAGTTTCAGCCATGCGCAACGAAATGTACGACCGCGACACGAGCGCCATGGATTGTACAAAAAGTAAAAACGCCTCTTCGCTGTGCCATGATGGGACGACGATTCGCATCAAGAACTTTAACCTCCTTAAGAACGTTCGGTCGACTGACGCAGCTTTTGAGGATGACTTGTTTGTTTTTACTTTCGTCGCCGCCAGACTCTTTTCGCTCGCCTCCATACCCGACGGGGGCTTGCCGCTGCTCAACGCACGTACGCCACTGGATGTTTCACTACGTTCGCCACCACCACCAATGTTCGTCGACCCTTTCGTCGCTCGCGCGTGTCGCACCTTCTTGTTATCCCCAAAAAGAACGTCGCGCATCAACGCAAAGTGCAACTGGATTTCCTTCTTTCGCGTCTGGTGCGCGGCGTACACGCTCACCCCGCTCAAAGCCACCGCAAATGACACGCATAAACTTCGGTCGCGTCCATAACTTTCTTTCACCTGCCAAAACACATCGCGCGCGCTCACGCGTCGCGCCATGGCGCCACTCGCGCGTCAAACTCTGCCGAGCCAACCATCCACAGCCATCCATCGCGCGCGTTCCCCTTCACCCACCTGTCCACGGCGCGGCTTCAGCTGCTCGTGATTATTCAAAACGGTGCGTTGGGGATGCGGATGGATGGATGGCTGGATGGATCGCGACGCCGCAGCACTCTGCGTCGCGTGAAACGACGACAAGCGGCGGTGGTGATACGCGATAGACGACGACGAGATGACATCAATCACTCCACTGTTGTTAAACTCGCTCAGTCACGACGCGGGCGTGCGAGTGGAGGCGGAAGCCACGCTCGCGCGCGCGCGGGTGGAGAATCGATGCGAGTATTTGCGCGCGTTGGCGTGCGAGGTGGCGTCGTCGACGTCCCCCAAGCACGCGCGACAGCTCGCGGGGGTGATGTTTAAGAATGCGCTCGACGCCAAGGATGAGGCCAAGAAGCGAGAGGTGCAGCAGCAGTGGTTGGCGATTGCGAACGAACAACGGATGTCGATCAAGGCGACGATTTGGCAGACCCTGGGGGATGAGGCGAGCGAAATTCGACACGTCGCCGCGCAAGTTGTGGCTAAGATTGCGGGTGCGGAGATCCCACATAAGCAATGGCCAGATCTCATCGCGAATTTGCAAACGGGCGCGAGCGGGGCGAGCGGGGTAGCGGCGAAACAGGCGGCGTTGGAGGCTTTGGGGTATATTTGTGAAGAAATTGAGGCGGATGATCTCGACCAAACTGACGTGAATGGAGTGTTAACCGCGGTTGTTTCCGGCATGGGTAAGAATGAAACGGATGTAAGCGTTCGATTAGCCGCGACACAGGCGTTGAACAATGCGTTATATTTCGCGCATGAGAACTTTACGCGCCAAAACGAACGCGACTTCATCATGCAGTGCGTGTGCGAGGCGACGACGTGCGAGGATGTGCGCGTTCGCGTCGCCGCTTTCGAAGTTCTCGTGAGTATTGCCGAAAATTATTACGAATACATGTCGGCGTACATCGAAGCCGTGTATCAGTTGACAGTGAACGCCGCCAAGCAGGACAAGCAAGAAGTCGGTTTACAAGCGATTGAGTTTTGGTCAACAATTTGTGAGGAAGAAATCGGCCGACAAGAGGCCATCGAGTGTGGTGAGCCTGATGTGGAAATGTTTGGGTTTATCTCGAAAGCTTTGACTGCGCTCGTGCCAATGTTACTCGAGCAGCTCACAAAGCAGGAGGATGACCAAGACGAGGATGAAAACGCGTGGAACATGGCCATGGCTGGCGGCACGTGTTTGGGTCTCGTCTCGCAGCTCGTGCGCGATCCTGTTGTAGATCAAGTGATGATGTTTATTCAGCAAAATATTCAATCCGGCGAATGGCGTCAGCGTGAGGCGGCAACGTTTGCATTTGGTGCTATTTTAGAAGGCCCCGACCCAGCAAAATTAGCAAATGTGGCAAACGAAGCGTTGCCGCACCTCATCATGTCGCTCAAGGATCAAAGCGCACATGTCAGAGACACCACGGCGTGGACCATCGGCCGCGTGTTCGAGTTTGTGCAATCACAAGGGTTTCCACTGGTGGATGCTCAAAAGTTTCCGCAAGTGTTACAAGCCATGCTTGAGTCGGTGAAGGACGTGCCGCACGTCGCAGGCAAGGTCGTATGGTCGATTCAACACCTCGTTTCATCCGTAGCTGAGGATGATGACATCCGCGAAACTGTAGCGCAACACTTCCAGGGTATCATTCAGGCTCTTTTGATGACAAGTGAACGTCCTGATGCCGAGGTTGGATTGAAGATGGAATGTTACGAGGCAATGAATGAAATTATTCGCTCTGCGACTCAAGAAAATTACAGCACAATTGGTCAGCTCATCCCGCACGTGCTCCAAAAGCTCGCGGCCACATTTGAAGGTCAAGAACACATGGGTGCCGAGCTTCTTGAAAAACAGGCGGATGCTCAAGCGTTGCTCTGCGGCACATTGCAGGTGATTATTCAAGTCCTGGGCGGCGCCAACGAAGCGACCAAGGCGGCTCTCTCGCAGTACGCGGATAGCTTGATGCAAGCCTTCTTGACGGTGTTCGCATGCCGCTCGGCCACAGTGCACGAGGAAGCGATGTTGGCTGTCGGCGCTTTAGCATATGCCGTAGGCTCAGGATTCGTCAAGTACATGGATGCGTTTTTCCCATTTGTCAAGCTAGGATTAGAAAATCACGAAGAGCATCAGGTCTGCTCGGTGACGGTGGGCGTCGTCGGCGACATTTGTAGAGCGTTGGATGAAAAGGTGGTTCCGTACTGCGATGGCATCGTCTACGCACTCTTGCGAGATTTAGAGAGCGAAAAGCTCCATCGCAACGTTAAACCACCCATTCTTTCGTGCTTTGGTGACTTGGCGCTCGCCACTGGTCCTGCCTTTGAGAAGTACGTGCCGTACGTTTTGTCCATGTTGCAGAGCGCTACGCAGTTAACCATTGGTGCTAAATCGGATGATGATGAAATGAACGAGTACAACAATCAGCTTCGCAACGGCATATTTGAGGCCTACGCTGGCATCTTGCAGGGATTCAAATCAGATCCGTCCAAGTTGACGATGATTCGCGAACACACGCCCAGTGTGTTGGCGTTGGTCGAGACTGTAGCCGCGGATCCGTCTCGCGATGAAGTTGTGACAAGATCGATGGTTGGTGTGCTGGGTGACATGGCGGATACGATTGATCAAATTGGCCCGTTATTCGCCCAGCGACCATTCTACAAAGATTTCTTGAAGGAATGCCAGCAGTCAAACGACGCGTCGTTGCGAGACACCGCCAACTGGGCGGCGTCGCGCATCGCCGACCGCGTCAACCAATAAAATACATGCAATCGAGATACATCAATATAGCCAACTCACCTATACATCGATATATCGAAGCGTCTCGAGCAGTCCCACTCCCGCGCACACTCCAATCGTGTTGACTGCGCAACAGGACGCGTGGAGTGTGCTACTTACGTCGAGGGGCTGTCAAACGAGTAGTCAAACGAATGCGCGCCACGCTCAAACACGCGAAATGTCGAATAAGAATGTAAAAATGCATGAATTGGACTTCTTCTATAGGAATACAATGAATATTTGGCGTGCGACGGATGACATCGAGAAGCAAAACACGAGAGCGAACGCGCACAGTTTTCTCTAACGGCGATCGGTCTTGCCGTTCCCGCGTTTTCCTGAGAAAAGATGTTTTGGCATAGCCGTTTGTATGGAACGATCACCTTCGCCTGCTTTCGCCAATTTGTTTCTCTTGCGTTGCGCCTTGTCAGCCATTTTAATCGCGCGCATCTTCGCATCCTTGCTCGCAAAGCCGGCGCCAGGCTCTGGCACATCCTTGACGCGCCGTGCGACGGATTTCGATCGCGACTTGGACGTGCGCATTTTCTTTTCATCACCTCCAGCGTCACCATCGTTCATGCTGGCATCACCAGTGGAGCGGCCGCGCTTGACGACGCGACGCGACGCAGAGCGCGAACGAGCGCGTTCCACCGCCGCAGTGGCATCCAGACCCATGGACTCAAGACCAGCCTTCATGCTCTTCGTGTTCAACTTGCGTTGCGCGTCCACCTTGCGAGGAACCACAGGGTTGTTGTTTCCAGCAGCCTTCTTGCGTCTATGTTCAGCCACGAGTTTGTTACGACGCGCGCGCACTTCACCAAGAAGCGCCTTTTCGTCGTCATCCAATTCCTCCTCCATGGGTGCGCGGTCCATGCGTTCGGCTTCCCATTGCGCTTCGAGCTCATCCTCTTCTCGCTCGAGCTCGGCGAGCTTGGCTTCAATTTCTGGATCAATAAAGTCTGCCACATTCTTGCCGTTGTAAATTTCTGGCATAATGTCATACTTCCAGTCGTCGTCGTCCAACAAGTAGCGCTTGCGCAAATCGGCGGAATACACGCCGGCGCCGCCATTTTGTTCCTGCAAATCCTTCTCAGTAGTAATCTTTTCCCCAGCAGCCTTTCTCGCGCGACTGTCTTCGAGTGTGGACGGCACAAATGCGGGACGCTTTTTGGAATCTCTCGGTACCGGCATGGCAACGTGTAAACGATTCATCACTTCGCCCGCGCGTCGACCGGCGAGTTTTTGCTCGACGCGGTGAGCGAGCAACAAGTCGCAGCATCTGTTCTTCACCTCCATAACGCCCGTCTCGCTCAACGTAGACATAGTCGGTAACGCATCATCGTCTCCCAACTGCATCGACGCCGGTCCACGCATGGCTTCGCGCATCCCATCAATCAAACTGCGGTCTTCGGCGCTCAAATCTTCGAGCTTGCGGACGTCAATTTTGTTCACGGCGACGACGAGCGGTTTGTTTGCAAACAACGGCTTGATCGAGTGAAACAACGTCGCTTGCTGGGCAATCGTGAACCCACACTGTTCGCTAATATCTACTATGTAAAGAACCACCGCCCGAAGGTGCGCCAAAGCGGTGATTGATTGCATTTCAATCGTGTTTCGCTCGTCCAACGGCCTGTCTAAAATCCCCGGCGTGTCCAACACTTGCCAACGAAGATATTTGTAATCAGTGTGACCGACGTAAATGGACTTTGTGGTGAACGCATACGGTTGTACTTCGACATCCGCGCGCGTGACTTTGTTCATGAAGCTGGACTTTCCTACGTTCGGATAGCCGCACACCAAAATAGACCGCGTGTTTGGGTCTATGGATGGCAAACGGGACATGTGCTGGCGAACTTGTTCCAAGTAGGCTAACGACGCCGCGTGCTTCTTCATAATCGTACACATCCGCCCGAGCGCGGCACGTTTCAACTGCTTACACCGATAGAGAGAATCCCCATACTTGAGCAACTTGACGTAATCTTTTGCAATCTTGTCAATCATGTTCCTCGCCGTGTTCAGCTGACCCAACGCGAGCTTGTAATGATCCTTGTCGTACAACACGTTCAACAAATCAGAGTAAAACGGGTGCACGTCGTCGACGCGAGGGAAATCCTCTAGAATTCTCGACAGCTTTTCGTTCCAGCTCGTCTGCGTGTACTTCACCTTGCGCATATAAAACTGCCGAATCCGCGTGATGGCGTAGCCCGCGTGCACCACCGTGGGCGTCTGCCGCTGCGTGCGCGACAACACCACGTCGATAAAGTCCGTCGCCGTGGGCACGGTGGCAATCTTCTTAAAGTTATACTGCATGTCGTGCGTCGTGCGTGTGTGTGCGTCGTGCGTGTGTCGCCGAGGCGCGGGCGCGACAACCCCGACCGTGGGCGTGTGACGCCGTGCGCGACGGTCCGCCGCCGCCGCCGCCGCCGCCTGGTCCTGGGACCAGGAACTTGCCACCTGGCGATATCATCGGACCGCGCGATGGACGGCTTTTTGACCCCTGTGCGCGAGGGCGAGTCAACGGCAGTGCGACGCACCGGACACCACGGCGACGACGACCAGGACCAGGACGACGACGACGAACGATATGAAGGATACCACGCGCGCGTCGGATGAGGAAATCGCGCGACTGCGCGCGGTGATTTTCGCCAGAGATGATGAAGGTTCAACGACGACGACGACGACGACGACGACGTTGAACCGCTCGGACGCATTAAAGGCGAAGGAGAGCGCGATTGAGGCGCTTGGAAACGCGTATGCGTCTCGAGATGATGCGCCGGCATTTAGACAGCTATTCGTGGATCTCAGACCGCTCTTGGCGTCCGCGCCAAAGGCGAAAGTGGCGAAGATTATTCGAAGTTTGTTGATCGACGCGATGTCTCAGATCCGCGGTCATGACTCGCTTCAAGTCGAACTTTGCCGCGAACACGTAGAATGGGCGCGCGCTGAGAAGCGCACGTTCTTGCGTCATCGCGTTGAGCTTCGCTTAGCGACCCTGCACCTGACGATGCGAGATTACCCAGAGGCGCTCAAGGTTGTCGGGGCGTTGTCGCGAGAAGTCAAAAAGCTCGACGACAAGTTGCTGTTGGTCGACATTCACCTGTTAGAATCGAGAATCCACTATGCGCTGAGAAACTTGCCCAAGTCAAAGGCGGCGTTGACGGCGGCTCGAACGAACGCCAATGCCATCTACGTCCCGCCCAGCGTGCAGTGCCAGATTGACGCCCAATCGGGTATTTTGCACGCCGACGAAAAGGACTACAAGACGGCGTACTCGTACTTTTTCGAAGCGTTCGAGCAGCTCAACTCATTAGATGATAAACCTGCGGCTGTGACGGCGTTGAAGTATATGTTGATGTGTAAGATTATGTGCGGGCAGGCTGAAGATGTGAGCGTTTTGATATCAAGCAAAGGTGGTTTGCAACATCAAGGTGACGCGTTGGACGCGATGAAGGCGGTGAGCGAGGCGTACAAGGCGCGATCGCTGAAGGATTTGCAACACATTCTCCACAATTACTCCGCACAACTCGGTGACGATCCTATCATCGCTGCTCATTTGGGTAGCTTGCAAGATTCTTTGATGGAGGAAAACTTGAAGCGTCTCATCGAACCGTTTTCGCGAGTTGAAATCGCGCACGTCGCAAATTTGATCGAGCTTCCACTGGCTGACGTGGAAATGAAGCTCTCACAGATGATCCTCGATCGCAAGTTCGAGGGCATATTAGACCAAGGATCGGGATGTTTGATTGTTTTCGACGATCCAAAGGCGGAAACCATGTATAAGGCTGCGCTCGACACCGTCTCCAACATGGAGCGCGTCGTCGATAGCTTGATGTCAAAGTCGACAAAGGTGATGTAGAAAACGACAGTAGATGGATGGGGTGGTACAAGTGTGTGGTATCAGTATGATTATTAGCTCCATTGAACAATGCTACTACGACTATTAGAATTTTCTCGATTTCACAACGCTCGTCTTCACGCCAGTAAGTTCGCCGCCGTACGCCGTCGAACCTTCCTTGACATCGCGAACCGCGCCCTTTCTGCGCGTCACCGCACGAGCGTGCTTTCCACGGAGACGCACGCGTGGATTCTTCGTTTCTTTGCTGCGATGCGGTGTTAAACCTCTGTTGTTCATAATTGTATGGCCAATCTCGCGTTTGCCCGAAACATCCTCCTCCGGCACAGCAATCGTTCCAGGACCTCTCGCATACTTTTCCTCCTTTGCTTGACGTTTACGATCACGTAAAGTAGCCGCATTGTCATACTCAGGATCTTCCGCGATACTCGGGCGGGCTTCATCGTCGTAATCGTCCATTTCCATTTGTTGCGCGCGTTGCATCGAGCGAGCGACGCCGCGTTCGTATTTCGTTCTCCGTTCCTGCGCGCGAAAAGAAAAGGATGAAAATATTCATGGTCAGTACTTACTCGTCACCAACGATCTCGCACAAGTAAATCACGATAGCAAAGTCGACGTGTAAAAAGATGTCCCGTTCGTTTCGCATGCTGAAATCGATAAAAGCAAAGTCGAGCAAGGTTTGAAGCAAACGGTGTTTCGTGTAGCATCAATTTTGACCTCGGAAGATCATGGAGAAGAAAACACCCGAAGCTTCGATATGATGCGATGTTTGAACGAGAATGTTCGCTCGAATATGTACGTACCCCGAGTGTATCACGCAACGGAACATCTTGTTCCCCTGAAACAATATCGCGTTTCGCCGACTTGAAGCCTTCAGCGACTGTGTCCACGAGTCGCCGCTTGCGTGAGCCTTCGTCAAGCTCAGCAGTGCGTTCCACGAGATCTGCGACGTCGTCGCCAAAGTCGCCAACGGCAGCGAGTGAGTTGACGTTTCGTGTCGAAGCTTTTTGTCTTCGGCGTTCTTGTTTAGAAAGCGGTACACGAGTGAACAAATCTTCTTCCACGCGAGCGCGCGCCTCCATGCGCGCCATTTCGCGCTTGGCGAATGCGCTTTGCACCATATCTTCGTCGCCGAGACCAACTTCTTCGGGCGCTTCGCCAACTTCGCGCGCAAGTTCCTACATGACGTGAAAAACGGGTACGTAAAAGTCAGTACGCGAACGACGACAAGACAGATAGATATCCAACTCTTGATTGGATGTTCACCCACTGCTAAAAAGGTGGCACCCTGCCCAAGATTTGGTACATTTGATATCCGCCAAATAGATAAGGAAGCCCCGGACTGTCTCATGGAAAGAGACCCGGGGGGCAAATTGGCGTTTTTGCGAATGCGACACGCGAGTAAACACACAAATACACACAAACACGCGCGCGCGAACACGTGCGCACCTTGATGAGCTGCGAGCGGCCAGCGCGGCGGCGTTGCTCCTTGTTTCTTCGGAGCTCCTTCGCATCCTTACCCCCGGATTCGAAATCCATGGATGTCGGTAACATTTTCGGAGGACGGTACATACCGTCACCCCCTTCCTCGTCTTCACCAGTCTTCGAAACGAGTGCACCTGGATTGGGGCCAAATCTAAGCGGGTCGTCGTCTTCATCTTTTGTAGCCGTGGCGCGCTCAGTGGCGTTCGCAAGCTTCAACAGCTTGTCAATCTGTTTATGAATGAAGAAGAAAGCATGGGCACTGGTTAGATGACGAACGGAAAACAAGAGGAGAAACAAAGCAAAAAAATAACATTCCTCTGACGACGACACCCAAGGCTCAGTCCCTTAGATGTTCAATAATAACCGTCAGTGAGTAGTCAGGAAATGCCGTGAGCATTTTCATCACCGCCATGGGGTACCATCATCAGAGGAATGCAAATATAAAACCAAAGTTTTCCACGTTGCGCACCTGGTACTGAAGCTTTTTATCTATCGGGCGAAGCTTCTCGAGATACAATCGAATTTCGACGAGCCGTTCAATCACTGGATGGTCCTTGACGCTTCGACCTTCTGCTTTCAGTAGAAGATAAAAAACAATGGACGAGCAGTAGCTGAGCATGAGCAAATACTTTGTGTCCAAGTACGATATGCCCTCCGCGGTGGCAAAAGCGCCGTCGCGCGCAGCGTTGACGAGCGGTTCAACGCTCGCCTCGATGGCGCTCAACGTGGACGTCAACTCCTTCGTCAACGCCATCAGTTCAGGCGCGTCGTTAGCCGCTGCGGCGCCATCCTCAGCAGCCAAGCGTTCATCGCGTTCTTCTGCAGTCAAGGTTTCAATTTCTACGCCGCCACGAGACGCAGATTTTGACTTGCCGTCGCCTCGGCGCAAGTCCGCCGCCTTGGCGCCGAGCGTAGCTTCTTCCTCATCTTCGCTATCGACACCGAAATCCTCAGCGCGCATCTCTTGCGCCATGAGCTTGCGCATACGCCGCGCTTCTTTCTCTTCTTCAACGCGGTCTTCTTCGTCACTCAATCCCTCGTGATCGACATCATCGTCGCCATAAAAGTCAGTCTTCTTCTTCCCTCGAATCCCGAAACCTTCATCTGCATCCTCGGATTCAGACTCATCCTCGCTCATGACCTGTTCGCGACGAACTTTGCCGTCGAGACGCTTCTTCTGTGCTTTCATCGCCTTTGACAACGCGGCTTCTTCGCTATCAGAATACGCATCGTCGTCATTATCGTCGTCTCGCTCGCCGTCGTCGTCGTCGTCTTCAGAGTCATCATCCTCTTCAGAGTCCTCGTCGTCGTCGTCGTCGTCGTCGTCGTCATCCTCATCCGTGACATCCATGAGCGCCTCCTCATCGTCCTCATCCTCATCGTCATCGTCATCATCCGACCCAACGAGCCCGATGTACGACTTATCCACCTTGGCGAACCGCGCGTCGGCAACCTCATTGGCCGCATCGACATCGTCATCCATCCACGCCTCCTTGCCACCCTTCTTCCCCGTCGTCCCACGTCGTCGCGGTGGCATCGTCACCGTATCGTCGTGTACGAATGCGTCGATACGTGCGCTGTGCCTCCGCCGCCGTCGTCGTCGTCGTCGTCGTCTGTCGTCGTCGTCCAAATCAACACACCCGCGCACCCGCCGCCGCCGCCGTTTTCGCCTCAAAAAGTGGTCGGTTGGACACGCCACATGTCCGAATGGTCCGTGTGTGACGCGCGCACATCTTCAGATGCCTCGACGACGACGCGACTGCGAGACGCGACTGCGAGACGCGACTGCGAGACGCGAGAGTCGTCTGTCGTCGTCACCGTCTGTCGTCGTCGTCTGTCGTCGTCACCGTCTGTCGTCTGTCGTCGTCTGTCGTTGTCTGTCGTCGTGGTGCAAAAAGTGCGCGCGACATGACGACGGTGTCGGTGACGACGGTGACGAAGGGCGCGGCGCCGTGGCGTCGGCATCGGTGCGGTGGCGGAGGATGCGCGTCGGTGTCGTTGTCGCCGCGGTGTGTCGTGCGCGCGCGCGCGAGTGAGCCGTGGGCGGTGTCGTGCGCGCGCGTGTTTCAATGGGACGACGTGCTCGACGCGCGCGCGACGGCTGCGACGGGTGAGGACGACGACACGTCGACGTCGACGACGACGACGACGACGAGTGAGGAGAATGCGGCGCACACCGCACCGACACTTATGCGTGGGACGACGGGGAACTTTATCGTCATCGATGGCGCGAATCTCGCGTGGGGATTGGCGCAAAAGTTGAAGAGTCGCTTTACGTCAAAGACGCGCGTGCCAATGTCGGCGGCGGTGCTCGCGGCGTTGGATTACGAGCCGTGGCGCGCGAGTGGTTTCACCACGCATGCATTTATTCCGCGAGAGTACGTCGTGGGGTATGTGAATTCCGTGTGCGATGGTGGTGGATTATCGACGGTGAACGCGGAGTTGGTCGAGTATCTGGGCAAGGGCATGTGGGTGAATAGACGGTTGATGGATGAAGTCGACGCGGGGCGGTTGACGCTCGTTTCCAGGGATGGCGTCGACGGTCGCGGGCTACGTAAAGCAGATGATTTGACTATTCTTACGCGCGCAAAAGAAGCGGATGCGTGGATATGTAGCAATGACAAGTTTAGAGATCACAGAAGAGAACGCGGCATCGGGTTCTCGTCGGGCAAGGCGTTGAAGGAGTTTGCGCGCTTGCGCCGGTTTGATCATAATTTTTTAATTCCCTTGGAAGATGACGTAATCAGCGCTACTGTGGAGGCGAGTGGGTGGACGCCTAAAGTCGGGGCGAGCTTTGTCGAAAATTATGATGGGCCACAAAGACGAGTTGTGCCCGAACGCGAACCAGACGCGCCTACGCCGTACCACGCCATGCCGCAGCGCGTGCTCCCCGTGTACTTTGAACCCTTACCGACGGATTCCATGAAGACGGCACGCAAAACGTATTTAGAACGGCAAGGATGGAGCGTCTCACGCATTATCGCATAATTGTTTTATTTAGTCACGCATAGGTCACCTAGAAGGCTAGAAAATGTATTGAACAACAACAAACAAACAAACAAACAAACAAACAAACAAACAAACA
>Ga0181558_10002477_pt1 | contig 17469 bp, 15 predicted proteins | sample 011ome_22_FD_133754 | JGI IMG/M metagenome (GOLD analysis project Ga0181558, IMG submission 133754) | Coastal salt marsh microbial communities from the Groves Creek Marsh, Skidaway Island, Georgia - 011507BT metaG (megahit assembly) | ecosystem: Environmental > Aquatic > Marine > Intertidal...
CAATCTGCCAAGACCAAGGAAATATTGATGGCAGATTATTTTGATTTGCAACATTTATATCCAATTTTCAGGAAAGTATTGTTGGATGATGACGTATTGAAATTGCTCCGAAAACGCTCGTTGGCATCCAATCGTGTTTTCGACACGATACAATTATTAGAGCGCTACAATGAATTTGGTGCACTTCCTACGTTAAGTCGAATTGGAGTTGCTGAAATGAGCACCTACATGCAGAATGTGCTGCTGAGGGACACTGATCAAATGTCGATGGCGCATGCTCTGGAGGTGCGCGTTCCGTTTTTAGACCATGAATTGGTGGAATATGCCATGCACATTTCCGATGAGATGAAGTATCCGCATTCCCCCAAGCAATTGTTGGTGAACAGTTTTAAGGAGCTCTTGCCATCTGAAATTGTGGATCGACCTAAAATGGGTTTCGTTTTGCCTTGGGAGCAATGGCTTAAGTATGAATTGAAGTCGTTTGCAGAAGAACGCTTGCATTACCTTGGTAATACCCAATACTTCGATGCGGCTGCTATTGATGCTTTGTGGACGAAGTTTTTAAAAGGCGATAATACGGTTACTTGGTCACGCGTTTGGCCGCTGATTACGTTGGCCGATTGGATGAAAAACAATCACATTGAGTAAGCCGAAAGTCCTCATACTTACCGATTGGTATGTGCCTGGCTACAAAGCCGGTGGGCCGATTACATCGTTGTTTAATATGGTTGAGCACCTCAAGTCTGATGTTCAATTTTCAATTTTTACGCGTAATACGGATTGGTTTGATGATCAGCCTTACGATCTTAAATCTGATGATTGGATAGATAAATATGGGGCATCGGTTTACTATTCATCTCAAAGTCATTTAAGTGGAGCGATAAAGGCATTATCAATGGAAATTGATGTCCTTTATATCAATGGATTCTATTCGCCTTTGTTCAACGCTATTCCTTTAATGTTTGCTATGGTCTTTAAAAGAAACCTGAAGATCGTTGTGGCTCCTCGAGGCATGCTGAATTCAAATGCCATTGCCATCAAGTCTAAGCAAAAACTCGCTTTGATAAGATTGCTTCGTTTTATGGGCATAGAACGGAAAGTTGTTTTTCATGCAACAAGTGAAAAGGAAGAAGAAGCCATTTTAATGGTTTATCCAAAAGCGAGAATTAATAAGGCTTCTAACATTACTGCTCAAGCATCGAGCTCAGGAAAAATAACGAATGAATCCAGACTGAAGTTTTTATCGGTAGGTAGAATTAGTCCCGTCAAAAACACCTTCGAATTGGTGGAAATGTTTTCAAAACTCTCTGAACTTCAGCTTAAACTGGTTGGTACGGAAGATGATCAAGGATATCTAGAAAAATGTGTTGAAGTGATCAATGCCTCTCCCAATATTGCAGCAATTGGAGGAAGGAATGCCGAGGAGATCAAACAGGATTATCAGAATGCAGACTTCTTCATCTCAATGACGAGTGGCGAAAACTTCGGCCATGCCATCATCGAGGCTCTATCATTCGGTTGCCCGGTAATTATCTCTGATCAAACACCCTGGAATGATTTGGAAAAATTTGGTGCAGGTTGGGTCATGCCCTTAGAAGATAACGCGCGATGGGAAGATGTGTTGAAGCACGCAATCGCACTATCTGACGAAGACTACGCCCAAATGTCGAAGAACGCGGTAGCCTATGTCAAGACTAGATTTAACTTTGAAGAAATTCGTTCCAATTATTTAGAACTGTTCAGTGCAAAAAGTTAACCTTTCTTCTTTCAATAACGACTGGTATAATCCTGGGGGCTCGGTGTTGAAGCGGCTGCTGTGGCATTTTTGCTCGCTGGTCTATTTCGAATCGGGATTGTGGCTTCCGTATGGTTTGAAGCGGTTTATCCTTCGATTATTTGGAGCTAAAGTAGGAGAGAAGGTGGTCATTAAACCGAGGGTTGAAATCAAATATCCGTGGAAGCTAACCATTGGAGATTACGCTTGGATTGGCGAATACGTGTGGATCGATAATTTGGACCAAGTTTCAATTGGAGATCATGCCTGCATTTCACAAGCAGCTTTGCTGCTTACCGGAAACCACAATTACAAAAAGTCTTCCTTTGATTTGATGATAAAACCCATCGTTATAGAGGAAGGTGCATGGATTGGCGCCAAAGCAGTGGTTGCCCAAGGAGTAACAGTAGGCACTCATGCTTTACTAACGGTTGGTTCTGTTGCTTCGAAAAACTTGGAGCCATTCACAGTCAATAGAGGAAACCCGGCCGTGAAAGTGAAGGATCGAAATATTGAAGGATGAAAGTTTCGGTAATTACTTCATGTTTTAACAGTGCTCAAACCATCAGAGCGACCTTAGATTCCATTCGTGCACAAGATTATCCGAGCATTGAGCTGGTAATTGTTGATGGCGGATCAAAAGATGAAACCATGAGCATCGTGGAGGAATATGATGACATCGTAACCATAGCCATCAGTGAATCAGATCAGGGGATATATGACGCTCTGAACAAGGGAATAGCGCTTTCAACAGGTGAAGTGATCGGTTTTTTGCACTCAGACGACTTCTTTTCTTCGCCTTCTTCCATCAGTACTATAGCTCAAGCTTTTCAAGATGAACATGTAGATGCTGTTTATGGCGATTTAGATTACGTTGATCGGACAGACGATAAAAAAATTATCCGTCAATGGCGTTCGCAAGCATTCGAGGCGGCCCTATTTTATAATGGGTGGATGCCAGCGCATCCTACATTTTATTTGAGGAAATCATGTTACGATCGTTTAGGTGGATATGACCTTTCATTCAAGCAGTCAGCTGATTATGAATTGATGCTTCGCATGCTATTAAAGCACGGGCTTAAAGCGAAATATATTCCTGAGGTATTGGTCAAGATGCGTATTGGCGGAGCCAGCAATGTTTCGCTCGAAAACCGCTGGAAGGCCAATAAAGAAGATGCACGGGCTTGGAAAAAAAATGGCATCAAACCCAAGGCTTACACACGATGGATCAAGCCGTTATCAAAATTAACCCAGTACTTCAAATAGTTACTTCCAAAGTGGTTCGTTGATCACAAACTCAATCGTTACAGGACTACTGCCTTTGATAATGCCCATTGAAAATGAGGGATATTTACCAAGAAGATCTATATTATCCGATTCGTATTCAACAGTGTGTTTTCTATAGCCTTCATAACGGATTTCTGTGCCTTTACTTCGCACTAAACCTTTGTCAGCGACTTGGCCTAATACCAAAGCCATCATCTCCTCAATTTTCGCCTCAGCCGATTTAATATCTTTCGATTCGAAGTGCGCTATATATGTGAAGCTGTTCTCTGCATCGGCTTTGATATAAACATCAGATGCACCGGATATTTTTCGACCAGCAGAGTATTTACGATCCCCATCTTCAGTGGTGCCTACTTCTTCATTTTTAATGTCTTTGAAACTTCCCGCAGCAGATGTATAAAGCAAATCGATGTTCTTTTTGAAAATGTCGGGATTGATGGTTTGAGCCGATGCAGTTGTAAAAAAACCAAAACACATCGCAAGAAATAAAACTCTCATGGATCTAATTTTCAGGAAAAGTAAAAAGAAAATAACGGATTAGAAACGAGCACGTCCCATTCTGCCTCTTTTTCTACCATAAAGGTAATTTCTGCGTTTGCCGAAGCTTTTAGATTTTCCTCTGATAACGTAAGAATAATTGACGCCTATAGTCAAGAAACTATCGTTGGCATCAGGATTGCCACGAATTTGACCTGGAACGTACACCTCAGCAAGTCCCTGCGCAAGAGGATGGTTGGCAATCTCACCAGTTCTGTTCGAAAGAGCAACAGCTTCAGGACTTTCAAGAAGTGCCGCATCGGGATACAAGGTGCTCACATCATCGATGTAGTCTGTAAATGTATATCGATAACTTACCTTTAATCCAAACCTGTGTAATCTAGAAAACGTGTAGAAGAATCCGAAACCCAAAGGAATAGCAGCTTGGATTTGACTATAAGGAGTTTCCAATCCTTCGGTATTCAATGGACGAAGGGCCAGCCACTTTCCATTAAGTTGCGCTTTTGGATTATTGTAAAAAACTGAAACACCTCCAAAGAAATAGGCTTTAAAATCCAGCAAGTATCTTCCAGTGCGCCCAACGTCTGGTTGGTTGAAGAAATAGTACTCTCCAGTTAAGCCTAACTCAAACACATCATTTCTAAAGCTCAAGTTCCTTGTAAAACGATTCGGATTTTCAGTCAAACTATCAGCCCCCTGCAGACGCAAATACTCTAAACTAAGGGTTACACCAAAGTTATAGTCAGCCCTGTAGCGTACAAACGCCCCCGGATTCCATCGTGTTTGATCTAGTTTCATGTCTAAAATCCAATCTCTAGCAAGGCCAGGGCCTCCTCCGATCTCACCCAAATAATTGGCAGCACCTGCACTTACGCCAATGTCCCAAGCATACTGAGCACGCATGCCAGAAGCAGAGAAAAGCAATACAGTAAGTCCAAATATTATTTTATTCCGAAACATAGATAAGGCGTAAAAGTAAAAACTTTGGGCACTCATAAAACCAACTTTACATGAAATCAATATTTATAACGTGTTAAGACAATGAATTCCTTTGTCAAAGCGTTGTACCTTTGTCCATTGGTTTGAAAATAATAATCAAATACCTCTTTTCTTTTCTAGCCATTGTTTTGGCGGCTAATATTTCCGCACAAACCACTCCCACTCTGCGCTGTATTTCCATTGATGAGAATCAAGATGTTACCTTGTCATGGGTTCAACCTGCCGACACCGGAGCAGATTTTAATGCATACGTTGTCTATTACAGAAACGCAGTTTCGTCACCGTTTTCAATCATTTCTCAAGTTACAGACTACAACCAGAGTTCCGTCTTGATTAATGGAAGCTTTGCCACTTTTGGAGAGTTTAGATTGGTACAAGTATTCAATGGTTTCGCAGATACAAGCGCTGCTTCTGACACTATTTCTCCTATAGTTCTAGGGATTTCATCGTTTGGCAGAACAATAAGTCTCGGATGGAATAACAGTGGTTTGGCCAGTTCCGATTCAGTCTATAGGCTCTATAAAGGAGACCTCAATGGCAATTGGACTCAAATTGACAATTTTGACTTTCCGCTTACTGCCGCACAGGACACCATAGCTGACTGTTCGGAAGAGGTTGAGTTCAGAGTAGAAGCGAAAGGCATTGGCGGTTGTATCAGTCGTTCTAATCAAGTGAACAAACTAATCGTTGATAATGTGCCTCCCGATCAAACAAATTTGACATGTGCTAGTGTGGACACAGCTTCCGGTAATGTTATGCTCGAATGGGCAAGGAGCCGATCAGATGATACGTATGGATACATGTTGTTTTATTTTGAAGACTTCAACCGAACAGATACAGTTTTCGGTGCGGATAGCCTCAGTCACGTTTACTCAAAAAATGGTATCAATGCCTTGATTCGGCCTGAAACACTCTCTGTAGTGCCTTTTGATAGTTGTTTTGATTCTACCAGTTTATGGTACAACCAGGCAGCGGATAACTTGCGTTTTCGTACCATGTATATCGATACAACTGATTTTGAAAAGTGCGCTGGAAAACTGGCTTTTAACTGGCAGATGCCTCGGCAAGGTTTCCCTGTTGGCGTAAGAAACTTATCCGGATTCAGGGTTTACAGAAAGACGAATAATCAAGCTTCACAAGTAATTGCCACTCTTTCTTCTATTGACTCTGTGTTTGTTGACAGCGGATTGGTAGCTGGAAATAAGTATACTTATGTAATTTGTCCATTTGATGATCAATTGGGTAAAGAGGTACTTTCAAATAAGGTGGTGATCGATTTAGGAAAAAAGAACACACCTGACTTTCTGTACATCAAAAGCATTGTCAATAATCATGAGAGTGGTTTGAACGAAATCAATGTGTATGCGGATACCACTGCGGAAACGGTTTCTTACAGCTTGTTTCGTTCGCTTTTGGAGCAGGATAAATTTATGAAGGTGGAGCAATTGGACGAAGATCTAACATCTGAATTCATTATCACAGACTTCAGTGGGAATGCTGCCCAAACAGATTATTATTACCAAGTGGCGGCAATCGATGGGTGTCAAGAAATTATTGGGCGCTCGCAAATCGTGAAAAGCATTTATTTACAGGGAACCAAGAATGTCCAGGATTTAATCAATAAGGTGAATTGGACCAATTACGAAGGTTTCGATACTGCTGGAACGGACGTTGATTATTACGATTTGTACCGCGTTACCACAGGAAGTGATGAAGAATTATTGTCCTCAGAACCAAGAGCATTTAAATACACGGATAATTTGCAAACCATCGATTTAGTGAGTGGATCGGTTTGCTACTATGTGTCTGCGCAAGAGGAAGAGGGAAATGTATTTGGGTTTTCTGAAGTATCTATTTCGAATCTATTATGCCTTGATTATCCTCCAACAGTATTTCTGCCGAATGCCTTCACTCCAGATGGTGATGGTCTAAACGACAGGTTTTTGCCTTTTGTCAACTTCATTGATCCTACCGATTATGAATTGCGCATTTACGATCGCACAGGCATAATGATTTTTCAGACCACCGATCCTCTAGAAGGATGGGACGGTAGTGGCGAGTCAATAGGAATATTTGCCTTTCAGCTTACCCTTTCCAATGCTCGGGGTGAAGCCTTGAGATACGCGGGCAAAGTGCAGCTGATCCGTTAGGAATTTTGTGTTTAACAGGTATTTAGAAATTTAGGCCAAATAAAGCCTAGAACTTGCTATTTTTGCCCAATTTTTTAAGAGCGCAGCAAATGAATCAATCTACTCAACAAATCAAAGAAGGACTAACATTTGACGATGTGCTTCTTGTTCCCAGTTACTCTGAAATTCTTCCACGAAATGTAGATATCACGTCAAAGTTTTCGAGAAACATTGATTTGAGATCGCCCGTTGTTTCTGCAGCGATGGACACAGTTTCTGAATCAGAATTGGCAATTGCCCTTGCTCAGGAAGGTGGAATAGCTGTTTTACACAAGAACATGACAGCTGAGCAGCAGGCAGCCGAAGTACGCAAGGTGAAGCGTTCTGAAAGTGGAATGATCCAAGATCCTGTTACTATTGGAACTGGCGCTACAGTAGGCGAATCACTTGCATTGATGAAAGAACATTCTATTGGTGGTATTCCAGTTGTAGATGAAGGAATGATTCTTCAAGGCATCGTTACCAATAGGGATTTGCGCTTTGAAAAGTCTATGACCAGAGCCCTCAGTGAGGTAATGACGGGAAAAAATGTTGTTACCACAACCGATGGTTCCGACTTGAAAAAAGCGGAAGAAATACTCCAAAAACATAAGATTGAAAAATTGCCTGTGGTTGATTCCAACAACAAATTGGTTGGATTGATTACGTTTAAAGACATCATCAAATCGAAGATCAGACCCAATGCCTGCAAGGATGATTTCGGAAGATTGCGTGTAGCTGCGGCTGTTGGAATTACGCCTGATACCTTCGATCGAATGGAAGCGCTTATCAATGCGGGAGTTGATGCGTTGATCATTGACACCGCCCACGGTCATTCTAAGGGAGTGATTGACGCGTTGAAAGAAGCGAAGAAGAGGTTTGGAAACAAAGTAGACTTTGTCGTTGGAAATATTGCTACTGCGGAAGCTGCGCTTGCTTTGGTTGAAGCAGGGGCCGATGGAGTGAAAGTAGGAATTGGTCCTGGCTCAATTTGCACTACTCGTGTCATTGCGGGTGTCGGTGTGCCTCAACTGAGTGCCATCATGGATGTGGCGAATGCACTGAAAGGATCAGGAATTCCCGTTATTGGAGATGGTGGCATTCGTTTTAGTGGTGATATCGTGAAAGCTTTGGCGGCCGGGGCATCATCCGTGATGGTTGGTTCCATGTTTGCTGGTGTTGAAGAATCTCCAGGTGAAACCATTATTTATGAAGGAAGAAGGTTCAAAAGCTACCGGGGAATGGGAAGCTTGGAGGCGATGCAAAGAGGTTCAAGCGATCGTTATTTTCAAGATGTAGAAGACGACATTAAAAAGCTCGTTCCTGAAGGCATTTCAGGTCGAGTACCTTTTAAAGGAAAACTGAGTGAAGTATTGTATCAAATGATAGGTGGACTTCGTGCGGGTATGGGATATTGTGGTGCCGAGAATATCGAGGCACTTCAAAATGCGCAGTTTATTCGAATCACTGCGGCAGGTGTTCGCGAGAGTCATCCGCATGATGTTTCCATAACAAGAGAAGCTCCGAATTATACAAGTAGATAATCAAATTAAAGCAGAGAAGATGAAGAAGATAGTGTTGGTATTAACCTTTGGTCTGATTGGACTGAATTTGATAGCGCAAGAAAGTAAGACGCTGATGAAAATTGAGAATGACATCATTTCAGTGGAAGATTTTTTGGCCATTTACAACAAGAATAACACCAGCAATGTAGTGGATAAGAAGAGCATGGATGAATACCTTGATCTCTTCATTAATTTCAAGTTGAAAGTAAAAGCTGCAGAGGACTTGGGTATGGATACTGCACGCAAGTTTATCAATGAGCTGGCCGGTTATCGAAAGCAACTTGCCCAGCCCTATTTAGTGGATAGAGCCATGAACGATCAGCTGATTCAAGAGGCTTATGACCGCATGACTCAAGACGTTTCTGCATACCATATTTTAGTAAAAGTGGCCGAGAATGCATCTCCTGCTGATACTGCTGCGGCCTTAAAGAAGTTAATGGGATTTGCTAAAGGCATAAAAACTGAAAAAGACATGGAGAGCTCTGTTGCGAGTATCAGGTCATTAAATGATGAGTCGGTAATAGCCGAGGACTTAGGCTATTTTACGGCTTTTTCTATGGTCTATCCCTTTGAATCTGCAGCTTACAATACTCCGGCTGGAACATTGAGTAAGCCCGTTCGAACACGCTTCGGATACCATGTAATCTTTGTAAAGGATAAGAGACCTGCTCGCGGAGAGATTAGGGTTTCTCACATCATGGTGAGGTCAAGTTCTGAAATGAATCCTGAGGATCAAAAACGAGCAGAGGAAAGAATCAATGAACTGTATACACGCCTTGAACAGGGTGAAGATTTTGGTGCTTTGGCTAAAGAATTTTCAGACGATAAAGCTTCTGCACGCAATGAGGGCCGATTACCATGGTTTGGAACGGGCCGAATGGTTCCTTCTTTTGAGGATGCTGCATTTGCACTCCAACAGAACGGAGAGATCAGCAAACCTGTCAGAACGAACTACGGTTGGCACATTATCAAAAGAGATGATTACAAAGGCATTGCTTCTTTTGATGAGCTTGAAACTTCTATCAAAAAGCGCATTGAGCGAGACAGCCGAGGACAAAAAGGAAAAGCTTCCCTGTTGAAAAAGCTGAAGGAAGAGTACGCGTTGAGTTACAATATGAAAAATCGAGATGCCATCAATAAATTGGTGAATACAGATTATTTGGAAGGCAAGTGGATTGCACCGGAAGTCTTTCCCAAGGATGGCGTGGTGTTGACCATTACTGATAATGTTTACAGTAACGAAACAATGAATTTCACGCAAAAAGACTATCTCAACTACTTGCAAAAATTTCAACGCAAGTCAACAGAAGAGAAGAAGTTGAGCAACCTTTTAAAGACCCAATGGGAAAGCTTCATTGACGAGTCTTTGATCACATTTGAAGATAAGGTGTTGGATGCGAAGTATCCTGAATTCAGGGCCCTAATGCAGGAATACCATGATGGTATCTTACTGTTCGATTTGATGGATCAAAAGGTTTGGACCAAAGCAGTGAAAGATTCGGCAGGCCTTGCCAATTATTATGAAGGGCATAAGAATGATTTTATGTGGGGTGAACGTGTTGATGCCTCTGTCTACATCTGTGAGAATGAAGATATAGCTAAAAAAGCAATGAAATTAGCTAAGAAGCGCTTGAAGAAGGGATATACCGATTCGTATATTTTAAATGAAGTGAATGATGAAAGCGCTTTGAGTCTTTCCATCCGCTCGGGCATTTACTCAGTCGGTGATGATGAATATATCGATAAGGCTTCTTTTGAACCTGGCATCTACGAGTTGCCATCAGAGGGCAATGAAAGCAAGAGGGTAATCGTTCAAGTGTACAAGAAATTGGACCCTCAGCCTAAATCGTTGAGCGAGTCGCGTGGATTGGTTACTTCAGCTTATCAAAACCAGTTGGAGGCCGATTGGATCGCTGAATTGCGCTCGAAGTATTCATTCACGGTTGATAACGAGGTGTTCAAATCGATTCAAAACTAGGTGATACGACTCTGCCTTCTTTTCGCTGTAGTATTGCTTGCTGCATGCTCAAACAATACCGAACAAGAGTTAATCATAGCTCGAGCAGGAAAGAATGTGTTGAAATTCAGTGAGCTAAAAGCGTCTATTCCCAATGATCTTACTACAGAAGACAGCATTGAGCTGGCATCAAACCTGATTCAAACTTGGGTCAATCGAGAGCTGATGTATGAAAAAGCACGGTTCAATCTTGACGGAGTTGAGCAGGATATTGAAAGTAGAGTAGAGAACTACCGCAAGGAGCTTTACATATTTGCCTTCGAAAAAGAGCAAGTAGGGCAGAAGTTGGATACCAATTTTACTGAGAAAGAGATCCTTTCATTCTATGATGAAAACCAAGATATTTTTCAACTCAATGACTACATCCTGAAGGTAAGGTATGTAAAACTAAAGTTGAACAGTCCGAATGTGGAAAAAGTGGAGGAGTGGATCCAGTCAGAAGATCAAGAAGACATCGATAAACTAACAGAGTATTGCCACAAATATGCTATCAAGTTTTTCAACGATACCAACTGGGTCTACTTCAACGAATTGCTGCGTGAGCTTCCCATTGAGGTGTACAATAAAGAATCGTTTCTGCGTTCTGATAACCTCGTGAACTTTACCGATCCAGAATATTTATACATTCTTTCGATTCGTGATTTACAATCGAAAAACACCCTTTCGCCCATCGACCTTGAGCGAAGCCGAATTAAGAGTCTCATTCTCAATAAAAGAAAGCTGGAATTGTTGGGCTCTATCAGACGCAAATTATATCAAGACGCACAGTCAAAAGGAAACGTAATCATCTATGATAAGCCCCAACTTGCACAATAAAATCACTCTTCTGATATCATTTGCAATGCTCTGTTGTGCGCCTTTCGCGTCAATCGGTCAGAACGAACCTCAGGTGATCGATAAGGTGGTGGCCTTGGTTGGAGAAAAGATTGTTTTGCTTTCTGACATTGAAGCGCAAATTGATCAGATGACCCTTTCTGATATTCCCGTAACCGAGAATACGCGTTGCCAAGTCTTGGAAGATCAGATGTATCAAAAGCTATTCTTGGTGCGTGCAAAAGCGGACAGTTTAATTGTATCAGATGATCAAATCGAACAAGAGCTCAATCGCAGGCTGAGGTATTTCATTTCACAAGTTGGTTCGGAAGAAGAATTGGTAAAATTTTACGGAAAGTCTTTGGATGAGATTAAAGAAGATTTTCGAGATGAGGTTCAGGAAATTCTTACCATTCAGCAAATGCAGCAGAAAGTTACGGGCGATATCAAAGTGTCACCTGCTGAAGTCAGAGAGTTTTATGCTTCTATTCCCAAGGACAGCATTCCGTATATCAATTCCGAAGCTATGATTGCTCAGATTGTTCGGAAACCGCCCATCAGCGCTGAAGAAGAAGGGCGTATTAAAACGCGTTTGCGCGAGTTTAAAAAACGTGTTGACAATGGTGAGGATTTCGGGACGTTGGCCTATTTATATTCAGCAGACCCAGGTTCAGCAATGAAAAATGGTGAGTTGGGTTTTTTAGATCGAACCGATCTTGTGCCTGAATTTGCAAGTGTGGCCATGGGATTAGAAAAAGGTCAAGTTTCTGATATTGTGAAAACACAGTTTGGATACCACATAATTCAGATGATTGATCGCAAAGGCGACAGGTTAAATGTGCGCCACATTTTGTTGATTCCTCAGGTTTCACCATTGGATTTGCAGAAGGCCAAGGTTTGGTTAGATAGTTTGAAGACCGAGATCAATACCCAAGATTCACTTACCTTTTCTCAAGCAGCCATCAAGTACAGTGACGATGACAATACCAGAATGAATGGTGGAATGATGATTAATCCGATGGACGCTTCCAATAAGTTCGACATGGAAGATCTAGGTCAAATTGACCGCAATTTGCTTTTCACCATTGAAAAAATGAAGGTTGGAGACATTGCTGGACCAGATTTGTTTCAAACCGATGACGGGAAAAAGGCTTACCGTTTGGTGCAGTTGGTGAAAATTACGGAGCCGCATGTTGCCAATGTTAAAGATGACTACCCAAGGCTAATGCTCAGTGCGAAGAGAAAGAAGGAAAACGAAAAGCTCGAAGCTTGGATTGAGAAAAACTGTAACTCAGCCTATGTATGGGTTGATCCACAATACGAAGGATGCAAGTTTCAGAATCAATGGAAAATATCTAAACGATAATTGCTTACTTCAAGGGTTTCTTGAGCTTATCTGTTTTTGAAATTCCAGACGTTACCTCGATGTGAATGCCATCTGAGATACCTGTTTCGATTTCTCGCTTTTCAAATTTTTGTGATTCGGTTTCTAATTCCACGAATGTTTTGTCACCCTCAAACGTCAACAACGATTCATCAATGGCCAGCACACTGTCCTTTCTATCCAGCACTACATCGGCATTCGCAGAATAGCCAGCTCTGATAAAATGGTTGGTATCGGCTTGCACTGCAGCTTCAATTTCAAACTTGATGGCGCCTTCTTCAGTCACGCCTTTTGGTGATATATATTCAAGTATGGCCTTGAATTCGTCTTGCTCAATTGCTCCAATATTCATAATCAATTCCATTCCCAATTTCAGTTTTTCCACTTCTGATTCGTCAATTCTACCTTGAAAAATCAAGTTGTCCATATCGGCAATTGAGGCAATGGTGGTACCATCGTTAAAATTGTTTGCCTCAATCACATTAAATCCTTCTTCCACTGGCACATCCAGTACCATGCCACTCACCGTTGATCTTATGAGTGTGTTGCTGCTGTTTCCGGCCTTTTTGGATACACCGTCTCTTACAATAGCTAAGGCATCTTCTGAAGCATTTAGTTCTTCCATGGCTTGCCTGCGTGCGATTTCAAATTGCTGAAATTCCGCTTGCGAAATCACACCTTGATCAACAAGTGTTTTGTTACGGTCATAATCCATTTGAGCGTTGTTGAGAGCAATGTTTGCTCGGTTAACCCGATTTTCGGCAGAGTTCAACGCACCCATGTTTGGAATCACCTTCACACGTGCTATGAGGTCGCCATTTTTAACAATGTCTCCCGGCTTAACATAAATCTCTTGTATGATTCCTGAAATCTGTGGTTTGATGAATGTTTCATTTCTCGGAACAACCGATCCGGTAGCCACACTTTTCTTAATGATGGTTCTATAAGTGGGCGTCATGGTTTCGTAAACCACCGGTTCTTCTTGATTTTTTTGGTAGAGGAAATAGAGTGTCCATATAAAAAGACCTAATATTCCAACAAGTCCTGCTATTCTGATGATTGATTTCATAATTGCTTATTCACTTCTAAGTGCAACAATGGGATCTACTCCGGCTGCTTTCTGAGCTGGAATTACTCCCGCTAATCCGCCAGATATTATAATGATTACTAAACATACTAACGCTGCCATGAGGTCTATCTCTGGACTTTTAAACATGCCTGCTGATCCGCCAATGGAATTGTTGACAAGCTCCAAAACTCCTACACCGGCTGAAAGACCTAAATATCCTGCAATACTCGTCAATATGAGCGCTTCGAGAATGATTTGAGAAACAATGGAAAACGGTGTGGCGCCAATCGCTTTTCGGATACCAATTTCTTTCGTTCGCTCTTTTACCACGACCAGCATAATATTGCTCACACCAATCACGCCAGCGAGTAGTGTACCAATTCCCACAACCCAAACCAAAATTTGAATGGCCACAAACAAACCTGATATTTTACCAAATTCTTCGGAGGCGTTCCATCCTCCAATAGCCCTGTGATCGTCAGGATGAATGTTGTGACGTTTTTTAAGTATAACTCGGGCTTGCTGTTCCAAATCTGCTACTGCAACATCCGGTTTTCCCATTACGGAATACCACCCCACGCGATCGCCCCAGTTGAATGCCTGTTGGAATGTGGTCAACGGAGTCAAGATGGTTTCCAATTCATTGTCATTATGTCCAGAAGTGAACTCAAGGTCGTGAACGCCAATTACCATGAAATAAATGCCGCTAATGTTGATGTATTCTCCAATAGGGTCTTCCGATTTTTCGAATAATACATCCCTAACGCGCGAGCCAATGACGGCTACTTTTCTTTTATCATCGAGGTCTTTCTGATTCAACCAGCGGCCGGCCACGATTTTTTTTGGCGATATTTTAATGATTTCAGGGATGTCACCTGAAATACTGAAACTGCTTCCGCTAAAGTTTTTTCTGGTTACAAAATTGGTGGATCGATAGCCACCGAGTTGGCATTTTGGCGCAACAACTTCAGCCCCGATCAATCCACGTTGAAGTGCTTCGGTGTCATCGTTATCGAAAGCCACATACCTTCCTTTTTGGAAGCCTTTGTAAGGCATGCTCGATGTTTGTCCCCACATGAAAAAACTGTTCGTGGCAAAGCTTCCAAAGTCGCCCATCACTCCATTTCTAAGGCCATTGCCAGATCCCATTAAAACTACCAGCATAAACATGCCCCAAAACACCCCAAAAGCAGTGAGTGTGGTGCGAAGCTTATTTTTCGACAGTACGTGATATATTTCTTGCCAGCGGTCTAAATCAAACATATCAATCTTCTCTTAACGCTACAACTGGTTGAATCCTTGATGCGTGAATTGCGGGAATTAGGCCAGCTAAACTTCCTGAAATTACAAGCAATATTGTGGCGCTTATTGCCACCTTAATGTCTACTTCCGGATTGAGGAAGTAATCACTTCCACTGATCATGTCTCCAGCCCATTCCAAGAGTCCTACTCCAAGTGAAAGTCCTATGTAGCCAGCGACAACGGTGATAAAAATGGCTTCTTGCATGATCAGGCCAATAATGGAGGATGAGGTTGCACCCAACGCTTTTCGGATTCCGATTTCACGGGTGCGTTCCTTTACTACAATCATCATGATGTTACTCACGCCCACGATACCAGCGAGTATGGTTCCGCAGCCAATGATCCAAATGAAAATTCGAATACCAAAAAACAATTGCACAAATTTTTGGAAGAATTCAGCCCTATTTCTAATGTAAACTGCACGTTCATCAGAAGGATCAAAATTTAGCCTTTGCGAAAGTCGATTTCGCAGTGAGCCGACAATCTCTTCAGCTTCTTCGATGCTTGCATCTCCTGTTGTCATAACGATTCTATCTACGCGCATCGGATCTCCAAACACTTTTTGATGGGTTGACAATGGTAGCCATGCTCGCCTCACATCGCGGTCTCCGCCTTGGTCACTGAAATAGCCGATTACTTTAAAAGGAATTCCTTGGATATTGATGTATTCACCAATCGGATTGGCATCGTTTCCGAAGAGTTCGATCTTCATGTCGATGCCAATACAAGCCACTTTTTTAGCTTCTTTGACATCAAGCTCATCAACAAACCGACCTTCAATAATGCTTATTTGTTCTGCTTCTTTTTCTCCGGGCATGCAACCCAAGATGTCGAAGTTTCCGGTCTTATTCTTATAGGTGGTAGCCCCTGTTCCTTGCAAATACTTTCTTGCTGAAAGGTTTTCCACACCCTCTTGATGAAGTTTGATGTCTTCAAAGTCGTCATTTTCAAGGCGAATATTGCGATCTGGCTTGTATCCTTTGTAGGGCTTAGATGTCTTTCCAGGTGATATCCACACCGAATTAATGGCATCGCCAGCGAACTGATTTTCGGCTCCGTTTTGCAATCCTTTTCCTGATCCAAGCAATAAGATTAACATGAAAATCCCCCATGCTACGCTGAACCCAGTAAGGAAAGTCCGCAATCGATTCTTATTGATTGTGCTGAAAATCTCCTGCCATTTATCCAGATCAAACATGCTGCTCCTCCTTTTCAACAATAACACCGTCTTTCAGTAGAATTTGACGGTCGGTTAGGTCGGCAATGTCTTGTTCGTGGGTTACGATGATGACGGTGATTCCGAGTTTATTTACTTCTCTGAAAAGGTCCATGACATTTTTAGAGGTAACAGAGTCGAGCGCACCGGTTGGTTCATCGGCTAAGATCAGCTTCGGATTGGTAATTAAGGCCCGAGCAATGGAAACCCGCTGTTGCTGCCCTCCTGAAAGTTGGCTGGGCATGTGTTCAGCCCAATCTTTAAGGCCTACCTTATCAAGGTATTCAATGGCTAATTTATTGCGTTGTTTCCTACTAACGCCTTTATAATAGAGTGGTAATGCCACGTTTTCCATGGCGTTTTTATAACCTAAAAGATGAAACGATTGGAATATAAACCCAATATATTCATTTCTGTATTTTGCAGCCTTGGGCTCAGAAAGGTTTTTGATGAGGGTGTTATTGAGCGTGTATTCCCCGTTGTCATAATCGTCCAGAATACCCAGAATATTGAGCAGCGTAGATTTCCCTGAACCCGATGACCCCATGATGGATACTAACTCTCCAGCGCCAATTTCAAGATTGATGTTCTTGAGTACATGCAGGTCATGTGAGCCGGTGCTGTAGTGCTTATTGATATTGGTGAGCTTTATCACGTTACAATATTAGATATACAAAACGCTGAAAAAGCAATATTGTGCTGAACAACAATGCTGTGTTATAACTGGTGGTTAACCGTTATGAATGGATAAAAAAAATGAGCGATATTCTCGCTCATTTGATTTGTTTTATGTGAGTGATTATTCGTCACACGTGCATTTGTAGTTGGCCGAAAAAGTCCAAAGCAATCCACCGGAAACACCGTTGTCTGTGAAATTCGCAGATTCTCCTTCGTAATCTGCCACAGCTGCATCAAAATCGCCTCGCTTCTCACAAAGTTCATCTGCCCTCTCTGGGTATGTGCTATTGAATCCTGCAATAGTAGCTGATTCTATTTCAGTTCTGGTGCTTTCAGGAATTCCAGCGTCAAAATCAAACGATGAGTCGCTCACACACATGCAGTCGGCGCATTTTTCACATGAGGTGAGCCCAACAAGTGCCAATAGGGCTGCGCTTAAAACAATCTTCTTCATTTTTTAATGTTTTGATCGAATATAAAAGAAAACGCATTGCGTGAAAGTATAAGCAGAAAAAAATCTCTACTGATCATTAGATTAGTCATGGTTACGTCGTGTTTATGAATTGGCCTGTATAGCTAATCGTATTAGTCTTGCTTCGCAATTCTGGACTTTTTGCCTGTACTTCCTTTTGAGCAAGCTCAACGGCTGAAAAAGAAAAAAGCCCTGTCAGCTTTCGCTGCTAAGGCTTTCATCATCAA
>Ga0181558_10002489_pt1 | contig 17438 bp, 14 predicted proteins | sample 011ome_22_FD_133754 | JGI IMG/M metagenome (GOLD analysis project Ga0181558, IMG submission 133754) | Coastal salt marsh microbial communities from the Groves Creek Marsh, Skidaway Island, Georgia - 011507BT metaG (megahit assembly) | ecosystem: Environmental > Aquatic > Marine > Intertidal...
AGGCAGGTATGAGCGTGATCCAGCTTATTTTGTAAAAATGCCTAACTCCAAATTTTCCCCTCACAAACCATCGACACCGACAAAACAATAAGTCGTTGCTTCCAAGTCTACAGACATAGACCACGATGGCTGGCTCTGTTGCAAAGTTTTGCGAAGGTCGCATGATCCCTTTTTTAGACACACGGCATTGCCAAGTTGTTTGCCGTTTTGCGCCAGGATAGGTGAGGCGCTATGAAGATGTCGACGACTATGCCCCGCCTGAAAGGTTTTCGCTATCCTCGCGAGATCATCGCTTATGCGGTTTGGGCGTATCATCGTTTTGCGCAGAGCACAGCGGACGTTGAAGATTTGCTTGCTGAGCGCGGTATTACTGTGAGCCGAGAAACCGTTCAGTTGTGGGTTAACCGTTTTGGTCGCCATTTCGCTGGTTGTGTTAAACGGGATAGACCTTGCGCTGCCGACAAGTGGCATCTCGACGAGGTCGTTATCCCGATCCAGGGTGTGAAGTATTGGCTCTGGCGGGCGGTTGATGCCAACGGCGATGTTCTCGACATTCTTGTTCAAAAGCATTGTAATGCGAAGGCGGCCAGGCGCTTTCTGGAGAGTGTGATCGCACGTTTCGGCCAACCGCGCGTTATGGTTACGGACAAGCTTCGAAGCTACATCAAGCCGATCAAGCATCTGGCGTCGAATTCCGAACATCGGGCGCACAAGGGGTTGAACAACCGGATCGAAGGGTCGCACCGGCCGACCAGGAAGCGGGAGAAGCTCATGGTTCGGTTCAAGTCGCCGAGACAAGCTCAACGGTTCCTGACCGCCCATGATCAGATCAACACGATCTTCAAACCTCGACGCTATAAACTTTCCGCAAATTCCTATCGCCACGCCAGATCCGACGCATTCGATCTGTGGAACAGCTACACCCTCGAAATGGTCGTCTGATCGGCACAGCCTGGGCAACTCTCAAACTCAGCCAAACAACTTGGCAATGCCCCCAGGACGGGTCCGTGGGGATCACCCGCGCTACGGCAGAATTCGGAGTGTGGGCAGCACAATGCGTCAGTTGTTGGCGGCCATGACTTTGCCAACAAGCGTGGCCTGGATTCATTCCAAGTTCAATATGTCGAAACCGAGTCAGATGGTCCCGGTATGCTCGCCCAACCTTGGCGCTGGCTCTGACATGCCCGGGCCTGCGTACCCGAACCTGAAGCCCGCGTTAAGGATCTGTGCGCTTTCCTGACCATAGGGGATTGTGAGGATCAGATCCCGATCTTCGATCCAACCGCGGGAAATCGGGTCATGGAAATCCAGAACTTCTCCAGCCGGAACACCTGCCTCAGCCAGGATCGGGCCCCATTCGGCCGCTGGCCGTGTGCGGAAAGCAACTGTTAGCTCGGCCTGAAGCTCGTCCTCGTGGGCCATGCGCGCGTCACGGTCCGAATAGCGCGGGTCGCTGGAAAGATCAGCGCGGCCCAGAGCGCCGAACAGCCGACGCACCTGATTTTCCTGCACTGCACCAATTGTAATCCGACCGTCGGCCGTCGGGAATGTATCGGCAGTCGGCGCGCGGCTGAAGCCCCGGTTGCCGGTACGCACGAAGGGGGTGCCGTTGATCAGGTACGGGTTCACGACCGCCATCATCATCAGCATTGTCGTGTCCAGCATGGCAACGTCGACAAATTGCCCCTCGCCGCCGAAGCGTTCGCGCTGAAGCAGGGCCGAAAGGATGGCAAGCGCGGCCATCATGCCCGAGAACGTGTCGACGATCGGTATCCCGATGCGGATAGGTCCGTCCTCTTCAAGCCCCGAAAGGTTCATCAGACCCGAAAGGCTCTGAATTATCTGGTCGATCGCCGGGTGGTCACGTAGGGGCCCGGTCTGCCCGAAGCCCGAGACCGAGCAATAGACGATGCCTGGGCGCAGGGCCTTCGCAGCTTCGAAACCGAAGCCAAGTCGTTCGAGCACACCGGGGCGGAAGTTTTCGACCACGACATCGGCCGATTTGATGAGTGCGCGTGCCGTTGACGCATCTTCGGGAGACTTCAGATCCAATACGACAGATTTCTTGCCCGCGTTTATGCCGACGAAGGCTGGCGCCATTCCACGTTCTTCCGGGACCAGAGAATAGTTTCGCAAAGGATCGCCGGCCGGGCTTTCGACCTTGATCACCTCGGCGCCCAGAAGCCGCAGCATGTGGGTCGCCAGCGGCCCGGCCACGACATGGGTGAAATCTGCGACGCGAAGGCCGGACAGGGGTTGTTTCATGTCCACCTCAAAGGTTTGGAAGGAACAGGACGAGCGCGGGAAAGGCGATGAGCAGCGCGATGTGGAACAGGTCGGCGAGCACGAACGGGAATACGCCCCTGAAGATGGTCGTCAGCGGCACATCCTTGGCGATGCCCGACATGACATAAACCGTGATCCCGATTGGCGGCGTGATCATCGACACCTCCATCGCGCGCACCACAAGGATGCCGAACCAGATCGGATCGACGCCAAGTGCCTGCACGATCGGGAAGAAGATCGGAACGGTCAACGCCATCATACCGGCCGTGTCCAGCACCATGCCCAGGAAGAAGTAGATTGCCATGATCACCAGAACCACCCCGAGCGGCGGGATTTGAAGGGTCTGAACATAGTCGGTGATGGCATAGGGAATGTTGGTCAGCGCAACGAAGCCGTTCAGCATGAACGCCATAATCAGGATCGAGAAGATGAAGCCCGACGTCATCAGCGTGGAAACAACGGCTTCGCGGAACTGCGTCCACGACAGGCGGCCGCGCAGGACGGTGATCAGAATTGCGCCACCGGACCCCATTGCCGCGGCTTCGGTCGGTGTGAACCACCCGATCATCAGCCCGCCAAGGACCAGAATGATCAGGGCGGTGATCTCGCCGACTTTCAGAAATGCGCGCATCCGTTCGGCCATCGAGGCGCGGGGCGCAGGCGGCCCCATCTCGGGCCGGCGCCAGCAGATCAGCGCGATGACCATCACATAAACCAGGGCTTCGAGGATGCCGGGGATCAGGCCCGCCAGGAACAGCTTGCCAATCGAACTTTCGGTCAGGATCCCGTAGATGATCAGGATACCCGACGGCGGGATCAGCGATCCGATGGTGCCCCCCGCCGCGATACAGCCGGTGGCCAGACGCGGATGGTAGTTATAGCGTTTCATCTCTGGCAGGGCCACCGAACCGAACGTGGCCGCCGTCGCGATGGACGATGAAGAAACGGCGGCGAACCCGGCACAGCCGAAGACGGTGGCCATCGCCAGCCCGCCGGGCCGGTGGCCAAGCCACTTTGCGGCAAGGTCATAAAGATCCTTGCCGATCCCGGACTTGAACGTCACCTGCGCCATGAGAAGAAACAGCGGCAGCACGCCAAAGGTGAAATTCGAAAGCAGTTCGAAGGTGACCGAGGCCATGCGGTTGGTCGCGGCCTGCCACGACGTCATGTACCAGAAGCCCCCGAAGCCAACGATGCCCATTGCGAATGCAATCGGCATTCGCAGGGCGATCATGGAAAACAGGGCGATAAAGCCGAAAAGTCCGACCAACTCAGGTGTCATTGCCAGTCCCCTTTTCAACGCTGTGGCCGCCGCCCGTTTCTTCCTCGTCGCCTGCCAGCCACCGGAAGGTCTGCCATGCCAGCACCAGCGTTACCGCTGCGCACCCCACAACGGTAATCCATCGGAAAGGTACGATGTCGATCTGAAGAACATCGGTCAGTTCCCCGGTCCGGGCCAGCCGACGCGTCAACAAGAACACCGACCATGTGACACCGCACCAGAAAACCGTGGCAATCAGCCCCATGATGACCATCAGCGCCCGTCGGATTGCGGGTGGAAACCGGTCATGAATAAGCCGCACATCCACATGGGACCGGTTAACGGTCGCCATGAAGATCGCCATGGTGATCGTGACGATGGTGAAGGTTTCGGCAACTTCATAGCTGCCCTGGAACGTGCCCCCAAACCACCGGTAGATCACCGTGCCACCAACAACGAACATCAGCCCGATCAGCGCGAACGAGCCGACGATCTGGCTCATGAAATAGATCCCCCCCGCAAGGCGGCGCAGAATTGTCATCGACGTGTCCCCTTCGCAACGGTTTGGGCGCGGCCCGGTACCTCAGTTTGTACCGGGCCGCCCTCTACCTCAGCTTTCGCCAAGCATCTCTTTGCTCCAGGCTTGCAGGTCTTGCATGATCGCCGTGCCTTGCAGGCCCTTGTCGTCAAGCTCGATCGCGCGCGCGCTCCAGATCTTGGCCTGTGCATCGCGCACCGCTGCCAGAAGTGCCTCGTCGGGTTCGATGAACTCGACCCCCTGCTCCATCCCGAAGGCCAGGCCCTCGTCGTCCTGCGCTTTGGCGAAGGCGTCCATTTGCTCGGCCCAGAAAATGGCATTGTCGGTCATGATCTGCTGAATATCCGCAGGCAGCGCATTCCAGCTGTCAAGGTTCATGGCGCGGCTCCCATAGGCCGAACGCGGCATCGGGACCTTGGTGTAATACTTGACCACCTCGGCGAACTTGAAGCCGATCAGCGTCTCGTATGGGGCCACGGTGCCATCAAGGATGCCCTTCTGAAGTCCGACATAGACCTCACCCATGGGCATGGCGACGCCGGCGGCGCCCAACTCGTTCAGAACGGCAACCGATTCACCGGTGGCCTTCAGCCGCAGACCGGCCATATCCTCGACCGAGCGCACCGCGCGGTCCGCGGTCTGGATATGCATGTTGTCGCCCGCATGGGCCGCGATCAGGTGGACGCTTTCGTATTCGGCGCGCAGTTCAGGGTACTTGTCCCAGAGTTTCCAGAACAGCTCGACCTTCTGAATCGGCGTCAGGCGCGGATCGACCCAGCCCGAGATTGACTTGGTGATGTCCTTGCCGGTGCGCGAGTAGATCGGCGCAATAAAGGCCATGTCAGCAACGCCCGCAGCAAGCTGCTCTATGCCCTCACGGTCCGAAATCAGGGTGCGCGCCCAATAGGGCTGAAACTCCACCCTGCCGCCGCTTTCTTCCTTCACCTTCTCGAAAAAGGCCATGTCGGCTTTTGAGAAGATGTGGTTGGGCGGATAGGGCGATGCATAGCGGATGGTGATGTCCGCAGCCGACGCTGCCGTGGCCATCACGGCGCCGATTGCTAGTGCCGCGAACCCGCGGCGTGTCAGGTCAAAAATCATGGTCGTTTTCCTCCCTTTTGGCCGGTCTGGACCGGTCCGCTGATGCAGCCGCGGGCCAACCCCGCCATGCCGCGTTGAACTGCTTTGCCTCTTTTTGGTGGTTCATTTTTCATCAGTTGAGTACCTCCGGTTCGCGTGCCGGATTTGGGGGTCGGGGCTGCAGGTCGGTGAACCGAACCGCGACCCCCGGAAGCACCGTGCCAAGATCGGTCCGCCTCAATGCGCCGCGCGCGTGGTGATGCTGCTCCTTCAGAGCCTCGGCGGGGCTGAGGATCGGGGCGATCTGCAAGTCGTGTTCTCGGGCCAAAAGGTCCCAGTCGGAACGGGTCCGGGCCCGGTACAGCGCAGCCAGCTCTTTCAACAATCCTGCCCTGTCGGTGTCCGCGTACCGTTCCGCCAGGTCGGGGCGGCCCACCACGCCGCAGAACCTGTCCCAGAATGGCCGTTCCATGTTCGTCGCGACGACATGAGCGCCCTCCGCCGTATCGAAAACCGCGTTGTCACCGATCTGGAAATCCAGCGGCGGTTCGACCCCGCTTCGCTGCTGGCGCGAAAAGACCGAGGCCATCATCGCAAGTGCGGAATCCGACATCGAAACGTCGAGCGCCGCACCCTCTCCCGTCTCCTTTCGTCGATGCAAAGCGACCATGACCGCAAAAGCGGCGTGCGCGGCAGTCAACAGATCCGAGGGCGGGAAACCGAAAAGACGCGGTGGGGTGCCCGTTCGCGCCAGCGCCCCCGATAGCGCCAGAGGGATCGGATCGTGCCCGGCGGCCCCGGCACGTGGCCCGGTTTCGCCAGTGGCCGAGACCGCCACGTGGATCAGGTCGGGTTTTTCCGCGCGCAAAGTCGCGGCGTCGAGCTGCAGAGCCGTCGCAGCCGCCGCGCGGAAATCGTGGATCAGAACGTCGCTGTCTGCGATGAGGCGCATCAGTCGGTCGCGCCCCTCGCCCTCGTCAAAGGCAAATCGCAGGTGACGTTTGCCACGACCGGTCAGGTCGGCCTCGCGCGCTTTGGCCCGTGCATCCCCTGAAAGTCCGTCGATGCCGAATGCCCGATCTCGCGCCGCGCCGTGCCGGGGGTGCTCGACCCGGGTCACCTGGGCGCCATAGTCACCAAGCAGTGCTGCCGCCTGTGGACCGGGCAGGAACCGCGAAAGATCGAGTACCTTGAGACCGGAGAGCGGCATCAGATGACCCCCTCCGCCTTGAGCCGGGCAATGTCCTCGGGTGATCGCCCAAGCTCTGAATAGATTGTCGCGTTGTCCTGCCCGGGTTCCGGTGGCGGTCCGCGATGCCGCGGCTGATCGGCAGACGCGCGGAACGGGAACGCGGGTACCGGAATGCGCAGCTGGCCCAGATTCTCTTCGGTCCAGAACCCGCGCGCACCAAGCTGCGGCTGACTCCTCGCTTCGGCCATGTCGAGAAAGGCGATCAGGATCCACCCCTTTTCGCGCGCCATCTCCTCCAGTTCGTTCCGGGAATAGAGTTCAAAGAATGGGGCGATTGCCGCTTCGAGCGCATCGATACGTGACTGGTCCATATCGGCAGGAAGCTCAGCTGCAAAGTTGTGGTCTTGCCAGTCGAGCGCCATGCCTTTCGCATGGGCGGCATCGAAGAACGAGCGCGCTCGTTTGGGGTCATCGCTGGCCGACCAGGTCACCCAACCGTCGCGGCAGCGCCAGACGTTCGAGGTAAAGCCGCCGCGCCCGCGCCGGGCCACATTGCCTCGCCGGGTCTCGACCGCACGTTGGAATTCCCAGCGTAGTGGTTCGCGGTAGTTGGCCAGCCGCGCCGCATCCAGCACCGAGACGTCGACATGTTGGCCAAGCCCATCGCTGGCTCTGGCATAAAGTGCGATCAGCGTCCCGAGCGCTGCTTGCAGCCCGCCAAGCGAGGTGATCTGGTCGAAGCCGAGCCGCAACGGCGGCAACCCGGCGAAGCCTGTGACCGCCATCAGGCCCGACAGCGCCATGACGGTGGTATCGGACGCATGTTCGGCCACGCGCGGACCGCATTGCCCGAAAGCGGTGAGTGAGGTGACGACGAGCCCGGGATGCACCGTGATCAGATGTTCCGCAGAAAGGCCGAACGCTTCGAGTTGCCCGGGCCGGTGGCTCTCGATCACTGCCTGCGCGCCTGCCACGAGATCGAGTAACAGGGCCCGGCCAGCGGGTGTATTCAGGTCCGCAGTGACGCTTCGCTTGGACATGTTGAATGCAGCCCATGGCAGGCTGGCGCCGCCAGCAACAGGCGCGCGCCGACGCGCCGCATCGCCGCCGGGCGGTTCCACACGGATCACCTCGGCACCCATTTGTGCGAGTATCTGGCCTGGCAGGCCGCCCCAGTCGCCGCCGAGATCGAGGACACGCGTATGTTCGAGAAAGCTCATTGCAGCGCACCCGCCCGCTCAAATGCGGTGATTTCGTCCTCCAAGAACCCCGCGACGTTCCGCAGAACGTCCCGGGTGTCGGCGCCGAGGCAGGGTGCAAGCCCAACCTGCGCCGGCGTGCGGGACAATTTGAATGCAGGGGCAACGTGGCGGATCGGGCCGATCACCGGGTGCTCTATCACCTCGGCGATCTTTCGGTGCTGTAGATGTGGGTCCTCGCTCACCTCTTGCCCGTCCTGCACCGGCGCGGCAGCGATTCCGATCGCTTGAAGAGCGTCGGCGGCGACTTTCGGTGTGCGTGCCTCTGTCCATGCTTCGAGCATTCGTTCGACCCCATCGGGGTCAGCCAGTCTTCCCGCCACGGACGCATATCTGTTTTCAGGCGTCCGGTTCGCCAACTGACAAAATGCGGCCCAGTCCGCATCTGTCGCGATGGTAACCGCGACCCAGTCATCTTCCCCACTGCAACGGAACACACCGTTCGGCGCACACCACGTTTCACGGTTTCCTATTGACCTCTGAGGCAGGCCAGCGGCCTCCGCCATAGCCGCGGGTGCCAGCAACTGCATCATCGACTCAAGCTGGCTGACATCAACGTAGACACCCTTGCCGGTACGGCGCTGGCGCTCCAAAGCACCTATCATTGCAATGGCCGCGAAAAGCGGTGTTGCAACGTCGCCAAAGGCGTAATTCGTAAGATGTGGCGGCCCATCCGGAAAGCCGGTCAGAAAAGCCTGCCCAGAAGTTGCCGCCGCCGAATTCCCATATCCGCGAAAACCGGCCAATGGCCCTGTCCGACCGACGATGGAAACCGACACCATGACCAGGTCCGGCCGCTCGGCCGAAAGCACGTCCCACCCAAGCCCGATCCGATCCATGAAACCGGGGCCGAAGTTCTCAACCACCATGTGTGAGTTCAATGCGATGCGCTTAGCCACCGCGACACCTTGTGGATTGGACAGATCAATCGCCACCGATTTCTTTGACGTGTTCGTCATGACGAAAAAAGCGCTGGCATCAGGCGGCCCGTCAGAGCCTATGAACGGCGGTGCCTTTCGGGCCGGGTCAAGTCGGCTGCGTGATTCGATCTTCAGAACCTCGGCCCCGTGGTCGGCCAGCTCCTTGGTCGCCCGCGGCCCGGCCCCAACCCACGAGAAATCGCAAACCCGAATTCCGTCCAACGCCCCCCTGGTCATCCCGCGCCCCCAATTCGTGCGCGAATCGCGGCACAACTCTCGCGAACACAGGCGCAGACGTCCGCCCTCAATTCTTCGGTCATTCTAGCTGAGGGAACCGAAACCCCAAGCGCCGCCACGACTTCTCCCCTCTGCCCGAAAATCGGCCCGGCGATGCCAACCGAACCCGACCAGGTTCCCGGACCATATTGCGAGCGTTGCTCGTGACAGCCAACTTCGCGGATACGGGCGAGGCGTTCGCCAAGCAGCGCCTCGTCGAAGGCAGGGTAGAGCTCCAGCGTCCGGACACGCAGGCGGTCGACGATCTCGGCAACCTCATTTGCAGGCAATCCCGCGAGTATCGACAGCGACGCCGCGCCGAATGTCAGCAGCTTCTTTTCACCTAGCGTCACGACCCGTCGGATCGATTGTTTGGCCACCACCTGGTCTATATCGACCCGGAAGTCGCCCGTGCGGACAGACAGGACGACCGTCTCATTCAGATGGTTTCGGATATCGCGCATGACAGGGCGCGCCCAATCCCGCAGGTCGCTGCCCGCCCGTGCCACTTCGGCCATGGCGATGATTTCATATCCAAGCGAGTACCGCCCGGTATCTTCGTCGCGGACAACGAGCCCTGAATGCGAAAGCGTCGACAAGAGCCGCAAAGCAGTCGACCGGTGGAGCCCCGCGGCGCGGGAAATCTCGGCCAGTGTCATATGCGGATTGGCAATGGTGAAGGCGCGCAGGACCGATATCGACCGGTCGAGCACATTGACCTTGTAGGTCGGGCCGTCAGCGACCCCAACCTCTTCGGCAACAGCAATGCCTTGTACTTGGTTCACCAGGCTTCTCCTTGTTTCAATCTATGAAACACTGGATTACATCTTGAAATGAACGTAGTCTGGGCTTAGGCTCCTGTCAATTCGCGCCGCGCGCGGGTCAAACAGGGGGGCAAAGGTGGACAGTTCACAGGACGGGCTGTTGAGCGGCATCAGGGTAATCGACCTGACTCATGCCTTGGCTGGGCCTTTCTGCACCCACCAACTGCACGTTCAAGGCGCCGAGGTCATCAAGATCGAACCGCCGGGTAGGGGCGACGACTTCCGCGCCCGGCCCTTCGGGCGGTTCGACTGCATGAATGGCGGAAAACGTTCGGTAACGCTGAACCTCAAGCACGCCGATGCACGCGAGGTCCTCGCTCGTTTGCTCAAGGATGCGGATGTTCTGGTCGAGAATTTCCGGCCCGGTGTCGCCAAGGCGTTTGGGCTCGAATGGGAACACCTGCACATCGACCACCCACGGCTGATTTACTGTTCGATCTCTGGCTTCGGTCAGGACGGGCCGATGTGCGACATGCCTGCTATCGAGTGGTCGGCGCAATCAGTGTCCGGCATTGCGGACAGCTACCTGACGCGCAACGATGACGCGATGGACCTCGGGATCGGGATGCTTGACCCGGGCACCGGGTTCATAGCTGCCTCGGCCATCATAGCGGCGCTCTACCGGCGGTCGCAGACCGGTGCAGGATCGAGGATCGATACGGCGATGCTGGATACGGCCTTCATGCTGGGGGCCAATGCCATCGCGGCCTCCCTGCTGGGGGGTCCGGTCAATCTTGGACGCCGCCCGACGATGGCCCGCTACCGAACAGGCGAGGGACGCATCTTCATCGCCTCACTGCACCCCAAGTGGTTCGAGAAACTCTGCCGCCTGATCGACGGGCCGGAATTATTGGACGACCCGCGTTTCGCCGATCACGATGCCCGCGAAGCGAACGCCGAGGCTCTTGTTGCAGCCATCGAGGCAAAGCTCGCAAAGCGATCAGCGCTGGAATGGGAAAGCCTGCTGGTCGCGCAAGGCATCCCGGCAGGCGCCACGCGCAGTTTTGCCGAAATGGCCCGCCACGAGCAGGCCGGTGCGCGCGGCCTGATGCAATCCTTTGACACGACCAATGGCCAGATCGAGGCAGTCGGCGCCGCGTTCCGACTGGAGGATGTGCCGACCGGTGTCCGAGGGCCGTCAGAGGCGCTCGGCGCGTCGACAAAAACGGTTCTGACGAACCTGGGATATTCCAGCGCAGACATAGAGCATTTGGCGGAAAAGGGGGCGATCTGATGTCACTGGCAAGGTTGCACGAGCTATTCGAAAAACGCCAGTCTTTGGGCCCGCCGGATGCAATTGGCATCATCACCCAGGCAGTGCCGATAGAGATCATCCTCGCTGCGGGTCTGGCGCCTTGTCGCGTCTTCGGCGACCCCTCGCAAGCGCCCACCATCGGCGCGCGCTACATGGAAGACGAGATCGACGGCGAGGTGCGCTCGGTCTTCGACCAGCTCTTGCGCGGGCGCTATGGCACGCAGCCCCTAATCCTTCTGCCCCGGGTGACCGAGCAGCATCTGCAGCTTCACTACTACATCCAGGAAGTGCGCAACTGGGAACCGGATGCCGCGATCCCGCCGGTCGAAATCGTGGACATCATGCAGACGGCCTATTGGCTGACGGGACGCTACGTACGCGCCCGCATGGATGACCTCGCTGACATTGTCGGAGGCATCGGCAACCCGGTGACCGCAGCCGCGCTGCGCGAGGCGATCGCGACGACCAATGCCATGCGCCGCGCCTTGCAGGCGGCGAACGCCCTGCGCCGCGACGGCCGCCTGAAGGGAAGCGATGTCTTTCGGCTGACCGCCCTTTTCGGTGCGCTGCCCGCAGAGGAATTCCTGGACCTGGCCGGGGCCGTTGCGAACGAGGCCGGGAACCGGGTACACGGCCCCCGGGTCATGCTGTCGGGTTCCGCCCCGGGCGATCCCGGTATCTACGAGGTCATCGAATCCCTCGGCGCATCGGTCGTGGTGGATGAACACGTGACGGGCGAACGGATCTTTGCCCGCTTGATCGACGAAGACCTCGACCCGTTCGAAGCGATCACCGAACATTACCAGCTTTATTACCCCGGCGTTCGCCAGTTCCCGCAAAAGCCTCAGGACGACCGATTTGCCGCCACCTGCCGCGACGCCCGGATCGACGCGGACATCTGTGTGCTGGAAACCGGCGACGACACGCTCGGTTGGGACTGGCCCCGCCGCCGCGACCGGCTGCAATCGCTGGGTATCCGATCCCACCTTTTGGCGCATCAGGACTATTTCCGGCCGGACCGGAACGCGCAGGTGGCAGCTGTCAAATCCTTCCTCGCCGCAGTCATGGAGGAAGTTCAATGAACGTCGTGACCGAACCACTTGCAGTCACCGCCGAGGCCCGGGCCAAACAGAAGGCATGGTTTCAGGGCTTTCGGGCCCGGGTGCTGGAACAGGGTGAGCCCTATGCCATCGCCTCGGCCGTCGCGCCGCACGAAATCTTCCACTCAATGGACGTGCCGGTGGTCTCGGTCCCGTGGTATTCGGCGGTCATCAGCGCCAAACAACAATCGCCCTACTATTTCTCGATGATGAGCGAACTGGGCTACCACGAAGGGCTGCCCCGCTATCTGTCGCTGCCTTATTTCTCAACCCTCGACAACGACCCGGAACGCGCGCCCTATGGCGGGCTGCCGAAACCCGCTTTGATCGTAGAACGGCTCAGGTCGGACTTTTCGCAGCGCATCGCCGAAAACTGGGCCGCGGCCTATGGCTCCAAGACCTTCGTGCTCGACAGCCCGGCACTGACGCGACTTCGACCCGACTGGTCGGGGCGCAACCAGCGTGGCTGGGAGGAGCTGTACGAACCACACCGGCTCGACTTTCAGGTCGAACAGCTGAAGGCATTGATCCGCACCGCTGAAGAGGCGACGGGAAAGACATTCCCGCATGGACGCTTCGAAAAGCAGATGCATGACATCAACCAGATGGGCGAAATCATCGCCGAAACCCGTGACATCCTTGCGCGCACCAAGCCCTTCCCGTTGCCGTTGTCAGAACAGCTGAACAACGTCATGGCCTGCACCTGGCAGCGTGGAAGCCAATGGTCTGTCGACCATGCCACCGCCTACCGGGATGCCATCAAGGCGCGGGCAGAGGCAGGCGAAGGGATCTGCAAGAACGAGAAACACCGGCTCCTTTGGCTCAACAACGGGCTCTGGTTCAACACCGCCTTCTACAGGTATTTCGAAGAAAGCCATGGCGCCGTCTTCGTCTGGTCGATGTATTCCAATTTCCTGTCCGACGGGTATCGCAAGTATTTCACCGACGACCCCCTTCGGGCGCTTGCCGCACGTCATATCTCGATGAACGAACAGCTGCATCTGCCGCCGTGGATGGCAGAGTGGATTCTGAAACAGGCGCGCGATTTCGATGCCGCCGGTGCGGTGATGCTGACGCCCATCAACGACCGCATGGCGTCCATGGGCACAAAGCTGTGCAAGCTGGCATTGGAGCGTGCAGGACTACCGGTGCTTGAAATCAAGGCCAGCGCCGTCGACGCCCGGACATGGGATGACGAGGCCAACCGCCGCCTCGTAGAGCGCTTCATCGAAGAGCGAATCGTGCAATGACGCAACCCAGGGCGCGCCGCCAATGGGCTATCGTCGGCGCCTCGGGCTTTTTGACCGGAATCGGACACGGCTTCGTCCAGATCGCGGCCTCGGCAATCCTGAAACCTCTGGCAGCCGAGTTCGATTTGAGCCGCGCGGGCGCGTCGGGCGCGATTTCCCTTGGCCGTCTGGTGCAAGGCGGAACATCGTTGGTTGCAGGCCACGCGGTAGATATCTGGGGCGGGCGCATCGTCGTGGTCATCGGCACGGTGGTCATGGCGGCGGGCCTCCTCCTGACCGCTTTGGCCGGCGCAAGCCTGGGGTTCTACCTGAGCTGGGGTCTCGTCGTTTCGGCGGGGGCGTCACTGGCATTCACGGTGGCGATGGACCGGACGATCCTTGCCAATGTGGTCAAGCGGCGCGGTTTTGCCCTTTCGGTCCGGTTCACTGTCGTCGCGCTGGTCACGGCGCTGCAATTGCCGCTGATCCTTTGGCTGGTGACGAATTTCGGCTGGCGCGCGACCTGCGCCGTCTGGTCGGGCCTCCTGATCCTGCTGGTTCCGCTTCCGTTGCTCCTGTTCGAGGGCGCGCGCGCGGTGCCATCTGACAACACAGGCGGACACTCCCTGACATTGCGCCGCGCCATGAAGACACGCGCCTACTGGATCATCGGTTTCGCTTCGATGTCGATGGGCATGACGGTCAGTGGCATCTCGGTTCATTCGATCCCGATGTTGACCGACAGGGGCTGGACCATTGCCGGCGCCGGGGGCGTCGTGGCGACCCTGACCTTGCTGACAATCCCGGCACGGCTTTTGACCGGCGTCTTTTCAGACCGGCTGGCCGCACGGCACCTGCCCGGAATTCTGGGCGTGGTCCTGCTGGCGTTCGGCCTGACCGTCGCCGCCGACGCCGCGATCGGCACCGACGCCTCGCTGGTGGCGATGATGATGGCCATGGGGATCGCGACCGGCGTGCCCACGGTGATGATCCTAGTCATCTCCGTCACGCGTTTCGGGCAGGAAAGCATCGGCGCAATCCAGGGTAGCTTCATGTTCCTGCAGGCGCCGGGGACCGTGGCGGCACCCGTGATCGCGGGTTGGGCCCATGACGGCACCGGCACCTATGCCCCGGCGATTGCCATCTTCGCGGGCTTTCTTGCCACCGCGGGCATCGCCCTTCAATTCCTGACGACAGGTGAAACATGAGCACTCTGACCGGCATCAAGGTTCTCGACTTCACACGGCTCCTGCCGGGGCCGTATTGCACATGGCTGCTCTCTGACCTCGGGGCCGACGTCACCCGGGTCGAGAACCCAAGGGAGGTCGCCAAACAGGCCCGGGTCTTCGGATGGGACAAGCTAACGCCGGATGAACGCCAGCGGATCCGACAGCACGACATGTTGGCCCGCGACAAGCGGTCCATCGTCCTGGACATCGGCCACGACCGCGCAAAGGACGTGATCCACGCGCTTGCGGCACAGGCGGATGTCTTCGTCGAAGACTACAGACCCGGCGTGCTCGCGGGCCTCGGCATCGGGGCCGAAGATCTTCGCCGGACCAATCCCGCCCTTGTCACCTGCTCGATCACGCTCTGCGGCCAAACCGGCCCCGACCGCGACAGGCCCGGGCACGACCCGCTTGCAATGGCGATGTCGGGGGCCATGTCACGCGCCGGGGATCGGGCAGACCGCCCATCGTCGCTGGGCCTCGCGGTGGCCGATATCCTCACAGGCACCAATGCCGCTCTGGCAATTTCTGCCGCGCTCATCGAGCGTGCCCGGACCGGCAAGGGCAAAGCACTCGACATTGCAATGAGCGATGCGGCCATGTGCCTCAACGCCAACGTTCTGGCGCGCCATCCTGATCCGGAAACGATCCCGGCCCGCGGTCGGCGCCGGATAGACTGCGGGATCTGGCGTTGCCGCGACGGCGGGTTCATTGCCACTTCGGACATGGAGCCGCGCTACTGGGAAAGGTTCTGCCAGGCGCTCGATCATCCCCAGTGGATTCCGCTACAGCTGGACGACACCCAACACGATGCGATAGCAGCCCGGATCGCCGGGATATTTCAGACCCGAACGCGCACCGAATGGGAGGTGATCCTGTCCGAGGCCGGTACGCAATACGCCGCTGTGCTGTCGATCGCCGAAGCCATGGAAAATGCGCACAACCGTGCCCGGAACATGGTCGTAATGGCCGATGCAGACGGCGAGAGCCTGCCGCAACTAGGCGCGCCACTAGGTCCCACGCTCAGGCGCTCGGGCAAACATCGTGCCGCGGCAGCGCCCGGCTCGGACCGAGCCTCGGTCTTGAGCCACCTCGATCTTTCTGCCGAAGATGTCCAGAACCTTGAAGCGTCGGGGGCATTTGGGCATCCGGGTCAGTCAGGCACCGAGTGACCTTTCGCCCTGAGCCAAAGCGCTCTGGGCGTGCCCGCTCGCTCAGACAAGGATACCCACAGAAAAATCGGAACGTTCGAAAACAGCGCTTTTGAACGTCGGCATTGATCAAAACGGACAAACTCAGCACGCACCCGCAGCGAACGTCCGCTTTCCGCCCATCGTGTAAGATGCTGCACAAACCATCGATGAGCACAATGGGCTCGTTTCTGCCGTTGGGTCGATCGCAGCATTCTTGAGATCAACGCCCAAATGAACGGCTGCTTTCGCGAGCCTGATCGAGAGTCCACGCAAACGCAGCGAACTTCCGCGTTCCGGCCCGAAAATTCGTCAGGCGATCCCAATTCTAGTACCGAACCTGTCGAACCACACTTGGTCCATAGCGTCCCTAAGAAATTCTTCGCTTTCATCTTGCACAATGAACCCGTCATGAATCGGCAACACAGGAACTCCTTCTGCAGTGCTGAGTTCAACAATCCGGCGAGCGATTTCAGCGTCCTCTTCAAACACGGACATACCTTTGTCGCGAAACGCCCAATCCTTTAGGAAGCTGTGTTTCGTGAACATTCGATCATACAAGTCATCCAGAAAAACGTTTGTGAATTTTACCCCTCGAAACCGATTTGAAGTCTTTTTCTTACCTCGAAGAGCGTCAAACGCTGACCTTTTCGATGAGTTATTCAGCATCATAACTGTGGCCAGCTTAACAAGCTCCCGCTGATTGCACGAGGGCAAATTGCACTCGCGAAACTCCAGCTCATATGGGTCGCCCTCGAGCTGGACACCCGAAAGACTAGCGACTATGCTCAAGGACTGCGCTCTGTAATCTAGTTCAATTGTACCTTGACCATTGATGTGCAGTTCCTCACGCCACACTGAGGGCAGAACCTGCCAAAAAGGACCGTGCAATCGGCCATATGTAAGCCGTTGGGCCGCATCGATGTGGAACACAGCATGCAGATGCTTGTTTGAAGGATCGATTGCGCAGCTGTTTCCTTTCCTGTCAGTAAAAGCTAGTTGGCCAACGTGCCTGGCACCAAAGTCGATATTCTTACTCTCAATGAATTCGTTATAGCGCGTCAGTGTTTCCAAGTTTTTGACCACCTTAGGATGGACACTGTATTCGGACAGGGACGACAACTTTTTCGTTTCCCGGTCACGTACTACAATGCATGGCCTAGCCGCTGCATCCTCTCGGATATTTGGGGGTAACGCGACAAGTGCTTCATACAGTTTCGGCGTTGACCGAAGCCTCGTGAGCTTTCCACTGCAAGTGTCACGGCAATAAAAACCCTGATAGATATCTAGCAACCCTCGTTTGCCTAGTAGCTTTGCGACCATGATCCAGAGTCGCGTAACGCCGTGTGGATTGTATTCGCTTGGCGGAGAAAAAGCCGCGTGCCTGAATGATGCCAGTACAAAAAAGTCTTGTCCGGCTTTTGCGGCTTTATACAAGTACCACATCAGTGAGGTCAGGACTTTGATCAAACGATTGTGCGCAGACCTGACTTTGGCAGGCTGTTTGGCTTTGATTAAGCTTGCTACTCCCGCAGCCTCAAAGATTTCCTCAACCAGCTTATTCAGAGCAGGTGAAGCCGACGGGAGCGAATCTATGTTTAGCGGAATTGCAGCATCAAAGTTGCAATCCAACTCCCAGGGCAATCTGGTGTAATCGTACATTTGGTAAAATCCTTTGTCTGACGTCAGCGCCCACCGGACAGATTTAGGGGTTTGAACAACGGAGGATTTCTGGTTCATCGAAGCCATTATGGAGCGAAGATGAATAAGAAATCCGGAACATCGAAAGATGCCGCTGA
>Ga0181558_10002490_pt1 | contig 17438 bp, 14 predicted proteins | sample 011ome_22_FD_133754 | JGI IMG/M metagenome (GOLD analysis project Ga0181558, IMG submission 133754) | Coastal salt marsh microbial communities from the Groves Creek Marsh, Skidaway Island, Georgia - 011507BT metaG (megahit assembly) | ecosystem: Environmental > Aquatic > Marine > Intertidal...
TTATTTTATTCGGCCCAGCGGTGTGCAAAGCAAGGCCTTTGCTCACTTATGCCCTGCTGTCACGCTTGAATGCGGCAAGGTGGGAGACGAATTTGGCATACAGCGAGCCACCTCCTTTGTGGACGAGGTAATGACCCTGGACACACTTCCCGAATCAATAGTGAAAGATGAGGATATCGATCTATTTCATACTCTGGCCATTATCAAGGTGCCTGAATCTGTCAGTTTCAGTTTTGATGGCAGTGATGCGGATGTACAGTTCATCCAGGGAATTGATACATTGAATTTTGAAGAAATTCCTCCTGGCACAATACTGGCCAGGGTCAGAACCGGCCTCACCACACCACTGCATGTTCTGGATGAAGACGGCAGCGATATTTCCGGCGAACTATTCAGCATCAACAACGGCGAGCTTGTGAATAACAAAACAATGATGCCCTCGATGCTGACACTCGATGAAAAAGTCATCCGTCAGGATTGCCTTTGCTATGTCATGGAGCGCTACGAAATCGGAATGGGTGAAAAATTCACCGAAGATACCAAGCCTGTTTGGACGAACTGAGTGGCGAGTGGCGCTAAATTGCATTTCCTGGCTTTTCTCAGTCAAAAAATCTTTGCGTAATAGCAATTAATCCAATCTCAAAAGCTCACCACCCGGTAAACGGGTTTTTCCTCGTTACTCGACTCTTTTTATTTCCCGGCGTCCGAATTTTCAAGCGTTGCCAGTATCCTGTCGAGATGATTGGCAAAGGCTTGTCGATCCTGCTGGTTCAGGGGCGGTGGTCCTCCGGTGTGGATGCCGCTGCTGCGCATGGTATCCATAAAATCACGCATATTGAGACGGCCCTGGATGTTGTTCTTGTCAAACAACTCCCCTCTTGGACTCAGGGCCTGCCCACCTTTTTCGATGACTTCAGCAGCCAGAGGGATATCGGCTGTAATGACCAGATCACCGGCATGCGCCAGTTTAACAATTTCATTATCAGCAATATCAAAGCCTTGCGACACCTGGATGGCCGTAATGTTTTTATCCGGCGGCGTGTTAATTGGCTGATTGGCAATCAGTGTGAGCTGTATCCCGGTGCGCCTGGCGGCACGAAACAGAATTTCCTTAATGACGACCGGACACGCATCAGCATCGACCCAGATTTTCATGATGATTTGTCCTTAACAGGATTGCAGTTGAAATAGCCTGCCAGAATGGGGAAAAAACGTGTGATCAGTTGCATAATTTAAATATTAGCGGTTTGCACACAGCAAAACATCCAATAAAAATTTATACTTCAAAGATGAAATACCAAGGTATCTGTCATAGCACTCATACGTCCCTGCTCAAAAGCGCCAGGAAGGCTGAAATATGCTAACGCTACTTTTCAGCTTTTCAATTGCAGGAATGGCAACTCTGGAACAACGACGCGGCTGGTTATGGGGTATTTCAACTTTTTTTGCCCTGGTCTTGATCCAGGTATTTTTGATTAGCGGTTACTGGGGGGCTGTACTGGGATTCTTTGGCATGTTTGCAGCGATGACTTATGCCAAGATCAAGTACCCGATAAACAAAGGGCCTACTCTGCGCGCCGATTCATTCATCCAGGATGTTGATCACCGGCAGGATAAGTGACTTTGTTAATCCATTGCTGAATTTCAGCGATAGCTGCACATCTTCGTCAGACAGCGACTTTTTCAAATCCATCAACATCAGGTGCAAGCCACCGGATTCCAGGACAACCTCATCTTTTGCAGGTATCACCAAAGTCATCTGGTGCTCCATCTTCATCATGCCATTGTCATTAACCGTGGCATGAATCGTCACCGATTCAGCAACAGGGGTATCGGCACCGATTAGCACCATGTCGGTATCACTGTTATTGGTAATACGCATGAATGCAGCCGTGTTCGACACCCCGGGAGGAAGTCCGCGCACGTATCCCTCTGAGACAATGATAGTCTCCTCCTGGGCCAGCAGGTTGGGTGCATTAAAAATTGCAGCCAACAAAAGCATCGGGACAAAAAAGAAAATCTGTTTCATGGAGTTCACTCTCAGGAACCTGGGACCACAACCTGAATACTGGGCTGTGCCGCAATACCAATGTTGCCCCGCAAGCGGTAACCCCCAACGGCTTCACGCATGATTTTGTAAATCCAGCGTCCCTCTTCGTCGGTGCGGGCATTGATCAGGAAAGTCGCCTCACGAGCGCGAATATGTTGCCCGATTTCACCTAGTTCTACCATCATTTCCAGGCTTCTCTTACTCAATTGTTCTATATCCAGGTCAAAGACATCCATCTGGATACTACGTGCCTGTTCCAGTCTCTGGCGGGCCTGAGTGACTGCCTCTGAATTTTCACCAATTCGCGCTGCACGATTGAGGTAGCTTTCCGCATTGTCATACTGGCGCAACTGTGTGGCCGCATCTGCCAGCTCCACATAGCGAGTCACAATGTCGCGAATGCCCTGCCTGGCGATTTCATTATCCGGATCAAAATCCAGGATCATCCGGTACCCGTCATAGGCATTTCTTCCCGCTGGCGACATCAGACGATTGTCTTCGTAAGCAAGTCTTGCTTCGTACAACATGTCAGCAAGGATACGCTGCCTCACAAAAGGATCACTGTTGGACAAAGGACCTTCTTCTGTCTGAATGACCTCGTCACTCCCGGAATAGATAATGGTGTCGCTTTCATTGCTGGCACAGGAAGCGAGAAATATTGCCAGGCTGGCAAACCAGAGTTGAATTATTCGTTCACGCATAACGGGGATCAGAGAATACCCCTGAAGGGGAAAAATTTCAGTAACTGCCCTTTTTTGACAGTTTCACCACGTGGAATTTCTGCCAACCCATCAGCCCAGGAAAGTGACGTCATGATACTCGATCCCTGGTTACCAAAGGCTTCCAGCACCGTACTCCCCTCTACCGATTTATTCAGCCTTACGCGAATATATTCCTGGCGGCTACCAGGCGACTGGATGTCGAATCCTGCAGGCAAGGCCATGGCGGCAGCAAACAAGTCTGATGCCCCCTGCATCTTGAGCAAATAGGGACGAACCAGAAGAACGAACGTGACAAAGACGGCCACGGGATTCCCAGGCAACCCAAACAACGGTTTGCCATTGATCTTGCCATAGGAAAAAGGCTTGCCTGGCTTGATAGCAAGCTTCCATAGTGCCAGTTGCCCCATTTTTTCAACAACATATCGAATATGATCTTCATCGCCAACTGAAACACCGCCAGTGGTAATAATGCAATCCGCTTTTGTCGAAGCTTCCCGGAGAGAGTTTTCCGTCTCTTCAAACGTATCGTTCACAATCCCCAGTTTGATCACATTCATGCCCAGTGATTTGAGCAAAGCCTCAAGAGTGAAACTGTTTGAATCATAGATCTGCCCCTCTGACAGCGGCGTGCCAGGTGCAATGACTTCATCCCCCGTGTTGAGAATGGCCACTGTTATCGGTTTTTTGACACTGACACTGGCAACGCCCAATGAAGCCAGTAAACCAAGATCCTGGGGGCGCAACCTGTGACCCTGACTTAATACCACTCCTCCTTTTTCGACATCACATCCTTTGCCCCTGATATTTTCACCCACATCCGGCAATTGCATGATGGCGACGCTGTCTCCTACAGTCTGCGTATTCTCCTGGATAACTACAGCATTGCAGCCTTCAGGAATTGGTGCCCCGGTGAATATCCTGGCTGCAGTGCCTTTGATGAGTGAATCTCCGGGATGCCCGGCGGCGATGGTCTGAGAGACAGGCAACAAACAGCCAGGTTCAGGCAGGTCAGCGGTGTTGACGGCATATCCATCCATGGCGCTGTTATCAAATTCAGGCACATTGATCAGCGCCTGTTTATCGCCCGCCAGAATACATCCATTCGCTTCAGACAGCGGCAGCTCCACAACATCAGTGTTTTCCTTCACTTCGGCAAGAAGGAAATCCAGGGCTTTTTCTATGGGGATGAGATCGGATGGCATTTGCTGAAATTTCCGGGATCAGGTAGGTATTCTACATCAAGTGATTTCCCAACCCTACTCGTCAAAATAGCCAATAGCTGCAAGCCTCAAGAGACAACTATTTAACCTTCTGGTTTTTTAAATGTAGTGAAATTTAACTTAACCCTGAATTACCAGATATTGATTTGCTTAACGTGTCGTTGCTTGAGGCTAGTGGCTAGCGGCCTCTTAGGTCTTCCCTCATGTATAATGGGCGTCTCTGACCCGGATCCCTTCCCGTGAGTGATTATTTAATTTTCGTTGTTCCGCTGATCGTCTTTGCCGGTGCATTCCTGTCCACAGTCGCCGGTATGGGTGGCGGATTATTCATTCTTGCTTCCTGCTCCCTGATTCTGCCCGTCTCTGTGGTCGTTCCGCTCAACGGTGTCTTTGTATTTGCAGGACAGATTACCCGCGTGATGCAGTTCCATCGCCATATAGCCTGGCACATTACACTCCCCTTTATTCCCGGCTCCATGCTTGGCGCTTTTATCGGAACAGTGATCTATTTCAGCCTGTCCGAGACAGCTATCGCACTGATTCTTGGCACCGTGATGCTCTGGTTCAGCTGGGTACCGGCCAATGCCTTTTCCAAAAAGCTGGCAGCAAATATTCCTGCCCCGTATTTCTGGGTTGGCATCATCCATACTTTTCTTTCCACCGTTTCCGGGGCCGGAGGCTTACTTCAGTCTTTGATGGTGAACAGCAAACTTGGCAAGCAAAATATTGTCGCAACTATCGCTGTCACCCTGCTTTCCATGTCGGTGTTCAAGACAGTGGGATATTTCATGGCAGGTTTTGACTACACCGCCTGGTTGGGTGTGATCCTTTTGTCCTGGGTAGCCGGCGTGGCTGGCACAACCATTGGGAAGATAAGTCTGAACAAAATGCCCGATGAATTCTTCCGTAAATTGATCAAGGCTATGGTGACTATTTTTGCTTTGCGGCTTTTCTGGCGGGCGGCTTCGAACGTTTGGCAGATTTAGCACGGGTCTTCTGTTTTTGCGTTTTTCTTTCGGCCTTGTGTACTTTTTTCCTGGTTGCTTTCTTTTTCGCGGCAGCTGTTTTCTTGCTGTCCGCGGAATTCTTTCTGGATGGTGATGGCTTTCTTACGCCATACATCTGTTCGAGGACTTCAACCACACCCTGCCCCCTAGAACGCTGTTTTATGCCAAAGGTGCCCATAATTTTTTCGCAGTTCAGCGCCGAGTTGATTATATAAGGCAGCTCCACCGGCAATAACTCAATCTCAAGCCTGGGTAGAAGCTTGTCTATATCCTTGTCCAGTTTCGCCGCCTCCTCCAGCACTAGCTGTACAAACTGGTCCTGGTTGACCGGCTGCAAGGCATTGTAGTGATAGGTACCCCATGCCTGCGCATTGCAATCGATCTGCATGATAATGGCATAAATGACACGGGCTGCATCAGCAGTGTGTGTAGGGCTAAAACGATTATCCACAATACCCACTTTGCCATCGTTGGATTTGCATTCATCAATAACTCGACGAAAGTAGCTTTGGATGCTGTCGCTGAATAACCAGTCTGTTCTCAGAATAATGTGCTGCGTGGATTCATCACGCAATGTGCGCTCACCGTACCACTTGCTTTTCCCGTACTGGCTTACCGGGTTAGTGGCATCCTCTTCGGTATAGGTATCCTTCTTGGCACCATCAAAAACGTAACTGGAGGAGTGATGAATGATGGGTATTTGCAGCTGCTCTGAGATTTTGGCAAGTGATGCAACACCTTCGGTATTCACCAGGTCACAAAGTTTTGCTGCTTCCGGATCGGACTCGGCCTTCTGTAAATTTGAATAGGTGGCAACGTTGACCAGTTGTGTTGGATTGCTGCGCGATACAGCACTCATCACCTCGCGGGGCTTCAGAATATCCACATCCTCACTGGCCAAGACATCGAAATCCACACCCCTGGCATCCAGAACCCTCACGAGGTCCTGTCCCAGCAGGCTGTTGGCACCAAATACAAGTATTTTCACGGTTTCCAGTAATTCATTTTGTTACCCTGCCCTATAGCTTACTGGACTATCCGGCAAAATGGGTAACACCAGGAGAAAGTAATTCGACCCACGACAGGCGCTCGAACGTAGCATAAAGAATCATAAATAAGCATAAAAAAGGCGGCTGATATGCCGCCTCTCACTATTTTGATTTGCCGGGACTAGAATGGAATGTCATCGTCAAAACTGTCCATGTCAGCGGGTGCAGGCTGAGCCGCTTTGGCTTCACCGCCACCGGATGACTGCTGTGCAGGCTGTTGTGCCGGCTGATAGCTTCCGCCACCGCCCCCACCACTACCGCGGCTGTCGAGCATCTGCATTTCATTGGCAATAATGTCTGTGGCATATCGCTTGATACCATCCTGTTCCCAGGAGCGCGTCTGCAGACGGCCCTCAACGTACAGCTTTGATCCCTTGCGGACATATTCGGCAACAATTTCAGCCAGTCGCTGGTAGAAAGTGACCCGGTGCCACTCGGTACGTTCCTGCTGCTCGCCCGTATTCTTGTCTTTCCAGGTTTCACTCGTGGCCAGCGTGATATTGGTGACCGCATTGCCATTTGGCATATAACGGGTTTCCGGGTCCTGCCCTACATTGCCGACTAGAATTACTTTGTTGATACCTCTGCTCGCCACGTTTTACTCCTGGATAAATTCAAATTTTGAAAGTTATTTTTATAGGAATAAGTCTAGCACGCTTCTGAAAAAATATGATCAGAATTCTGTTTCCTGCGTATAATTGATCGTTTGCTTTTTGCATTACTGACTCCAGGAAATTCATGGAAAATATCATTGTCCAGGGCGCCCGTACTCATAACCTGAAAAACATCGATCTGACCATTCCCCGGGACAAGCTGGTGGTCATTACCGGCATCTCGGGATCGGGCAAATCCTCCCTGGCCTTTGACACCCTGTATGCCGAGGGGCAGCGCAGATACGTCGAATCCCTGTCTACCTATGCCCGGCAGTTCCTGTCCATGATGGACAAGCCTGACATGGACCAGATTTCCGGGCTTTCACCGGCAATCTCCATCGAGCAGAAATCCACATCCCATAATCCACGCTCCACGGTGGGTACTATTACCGAAATCTATGACTACCTGCGCCTGCTCTTTGCCCGGGTCGGCGACCCCTACTGCCCGGATCATCACAAGAAACTGGAAGCCCAGACTGTCAGCCAGATGGTTGACCAGGTCCTGGCTCTGCCCGAAGGCACACGCATAATGTTGCTGGCCCCGATCATCCGAGAGCGTAAGGGTGAGCATGTCCATGTATTCAGCGAGTTGAAAACTGCCGGATTCATTCGCGCCCGTGTTGACGGCATTGTCACCGAGCTGGATTACCCGCCTGAGCTTGAGAAAAACAAGAAGCACACTATCGAGGCCGTCATTGACCGATTCAAGGTACGCCAGGGAATTGAACAACGGCTGGCTGAATCCTTCGAAACAGCACTTGCCATTGCCAACGGAATCGCCGTGGCCAGCTCCATGGACGACAAGGCAGCAGACGACATCATCTTCTCCTCGCTGTTTGCCTGCCCTGAGTGTGGTCACAGCATCCCGGAGCTCGAACCTCGTCTGTTTTCCTTCAACAACCCCGCCGGAGCCTGCGAAAACTGCGACGGGCTTGGGGTAAAACAGTATTTTGATGAAAAACGCGTCATCGTGGATGACAACCTGACCATAGGTGAAGGGGCTATCCGTCGCTGGGATCGTCGCAACAGCTACTACTTCCAGTTGCTCACTTCCCTGGGCGAGCACTTTGGGTTCGATATGGACACGCCCTGGAAGAAGCTGTCCAAGAAGCACCAGAAAATTATTCTGCATGGCAGCGGCACCGAGAAGATCACCTTCACCTTCGTGAATGAGCGCGGGGACAATTTTCAGCGCAGTCATCACTTTGAAGGCATCCTGCCAAACATGGAAAGACGCTTCAGGGAAACTGAATCCCAGGCGGTACGGGAAGATTTTGCCAAGTACCTGTCTACCCAGAACTGTCCGGACTGTGAAGGCACACGTTTACGCAAGGATGCCCGTCATGTCTTTATCGATAAGCACAACCTGCCCCAGATCACGACCATGACGATCGCCGGTGCCGGTGATTACTTTGGCAGCCTGAAATTTCGCGGCAAGAAAAAAGATATTGCTGAAAAAATTCTCAAGGAAATTCAGGATCGGCTGAGCTTTCTGATTGATGTAGGACTTAACTACCTGACTCTGAATCGCAGTGCTGAAACACTCTCCGGCGGTGAAGCCCAGCGCATTCGCCTGGCCAGCCAGATCGGGGCCGGCCTGGTGGGCGTCATGTATATCCTGGACGAGCCATCCATCGGTCTGCACCAGCGGGACAATGATCGTCTGCTGAAGACGCTGAAGCATCTGCGAGATCTCGGCAATACCGTGATTGTGGTGGAGCATGATGAGGAAGCCATTATCAGTGCAGATCACATCATTGATATCGGCCCAGGTGCCGGTGTTCACGGTGGCGAAATTGTCGCCCAGGGCACGCCTGCCCAGATTCTAAAATCGACCAAATCACTGACAGGCAAATATCTCAGCGGTAAGGAAAGCATTGCCATTCCGGAAAAACGCATTGAAAACGACCCTGACAAACAAATGGTTCTGACCGGTGCCTGTGGCAACAATCTCAAGAAAGTGACCCTGGAAATACCCCTTGGACTGTTTACCTGTGTCACCGGTGTATCCGGGTCAGGCAAGTCAACGCTGATCAACAACACGCTTTACCCGCTGGCTGCCACCATACTCAACAAGGCGACGACGCTTGATCCGGCACCCTATGACAAGCTCAAAGGCATTGAGCAACTGGATAAGGTCGTGGATATCGACCAGAGTCCTATCGGCAGAACCCCCCGGTCCAACCCGGCGACCTATACCGGCATTTTCACACCTGTGCGTGAGCTCTTTGCCGCCACCCAGGAAGCCCGTTCCCGCGGCTATAAACCCGGGCGCTTTTCATTCAATGTTAAAGGTGGGCGCTGTGAAGCCTGCCAGGGCGATGGCCTGGTGAAGGTGGAAATGCATTTCCTGCCGGATGTCTACGTGATGTGTGATATCTGCAAAGGAAAACGCTACAACAGGGAAACCCTGGAAGTGAAATACAAGGGCAAGAACATTCACGAAGTGCTGGATATGACGGTCGAGGATGCACGGGAGTTTTTCGATCCCGTTCCACAGATTGCCCGCAAGCTTCAGACACTGCTGGATGTGGGACTTTCCTATATCCGCCTGGGTCAAAGCGCCACGACCTTGTCCGGAGGTGAAGCCCAGCGCGTGAAACTTTCCAGGGAATTATCCAAGCGGGATACTGGACAGACCCTCTATATTCTCGATGAACCCACCACTGGTCTGCACTTCCACGACATTAAACAGTTGCTGGGTGTACTGCATCGTCTTCGAGATCACGGCAATACCATCGTTGTGATTGAACACAACCTGGATGTCGTCAAGACAGCCGACTGGGTTATTGATCTTGGCCCGGAAGGCGGCGATGAAGGCGGTCAAATCATTGCACAAGGAACGCCAGAGCAGGTGGCCAAAAAGAAAGGCACCCACACCGGCAAATTTCTGAAGAAAGTGCTGGGTTAGACGCTGAAAAACGGTCTCAATAATATTGGGGTCAGATCATCTTAATAAAACGAGGAGTCTCTGACCCCAGTATTAGGCTTTCCTTGCCGGCGGAATCGGACGATCAATCACAAAGGCTGCCGCCGAGATCATCAATGAACCCAGACACAGCACCGCGAAAAACGGTACGCTGCTGCCGTCGCCAAGATCAAGCAAGGTGCCACCGAAGCCGCTTGAAAGAATAGGTCCAAAGCGGCCCATGAAGATACCAAAGCCGATACCCGCCGAACGGCAGGATGGTGGGTAGGCATGGGTCATGATGGCATACATGCAGGCAATACTGGCACTGAACAGCGCTGCTGCCAGGCCGATCAAACCAACCACGGCAAGATTACCACCATCTGTTGGCGTCCCTGACATGCTTTCAATGGCAATAGTCAGTGCAATCAAGGTGACGAACAGGCTGCCACTGAACGTGGCCATGGTAACCCTGGAGCCGAAATACTGGATGATCAGTCCGGCGGCAATGGAACCAAAGATCGAGGTGAGACCGGCAAAGGCAACCGCATACGCGGCGTCATCCAGTTCCCAGCCTTTACCTGTCAGCAGGGTCGTGGTCCAAAGCAACACACCGTAGGCCACCATGGTCGCCGAAGTGAATGAAAGGCCAACACCGATGTTGACGCGCAGGTTGGTACGATGCAATACACCGATCGACGCACCACCCTCGACATCAGTGTCATGGCGCTCGGCAACCAGCTCCACTTCATTACCGGTAATTTTCTTTGCGACTTTTTTCGCTTCCTCGACTTTCCCTTTGGCCAGCAGCCAGGTCGGACTGTCACGCAGAAAAGCAATAATGAGAATCACACAGAGAAAAGTCAGTATGCCCAGGAATACGAAGGAGCCTCTCCACTCGTAAGCTTCCAGCAGTGACGGAGCCATGGCAGACACCACCATGCCACCGGCAGGTGTTCCCACGGAGATTGTCGTGATGCCAACAGAGCGCCATTTATCCGGCAACCATTCACCGAGAAGTGCAATGCCGTTGGCATAGGCAGAACCAAAACCAAGGCCACTGATCAGGCGCCAGAAAGCCATCTGGGTGACATCAGCGGAAGTACTGGCGGCGATGGTACCAAGTGAAAAAACGGTTGCAGCGATGGCCAAAGACCAACGACGGCCAATGGTGTCACCCAGCCAGCCCCCGGACCAGGAACCCAATCCAAAACCCACCAGGGCTGCACTCATGGCAAAACCAAAAGTACCCGCATCGACACCAAACTCTTCGATCACGAGTGGTGCGACAATACCCAGGAACTGAGCATCCATACCGTCGGCAACCAGCACGATGGCACAGATGACGAAGGTGGTGATTGAAAACATCCGCAACGGATGACTGGATAGTACTTCTCTAAATGTAGCTGACATAAAACCCCCCAAATACAACAAGCGCCTAATGTAACATCCTCTTGCACCAAAACAACACGCCAATTACAAAAACTCAGCGCAAATCAGAATCAAGGACAGTTATTTTTTAAAACGGATGCTGATGATACTATCGACAAAAACAGGAACACTATCAGGTCAAACTATGAAAAAGAAATTATTCATTGCCTTCCTTTTACTATCATCAACAAACACCTTTGCGCAGCAAGGGCCTGATATTCCTTTAGCACCTGCTTTTACCGGTGATCAGTTGATCGCCCCACCCACTCGCGACTGGCCACTCAGTGGTGGTAACAGCTATAACCAGCGTTACTCACCGCTCGACCAGATCAACCGCAGCAATGTGCATGAACTCAAAGGTGTGTGGCGCACGCATCTCAATGGCTCTGGCCTGGAACCGCGCTTTTCCGGTGAAGCCTCTCCCGTGGTTTATGAAGGCGTTCTTTATATCTCCACTGGCGAAAACGATGTCTTCGCCCTGGAAGTGGAAACCGGTGCCATCCTGTGGGAGTACAAGGCAAACCTGGATGAATCAATCAGTTCCGTATGCTGCGGCTGGGTCAATCGCGGCGTGGCGCTCGGTGATGGCCGGGTCTACATCGGTCAGCTGGATACCAAACTGGTTGCTTTGGACCAGGCCACTGGCGAAGTGGTGTGGTCAATTCAGGCCGAAGAATGGCAAGAAGGCTATACGCTGACCAGTGCCCCTACCTACTTCGACGGCATGGTCATCATTGGTTTTGCCGGTGGCGATCGCGGCACGCGTGGTCGCATCAGGGCATATGATGCTGCTACAGGCGAGATGGTCTGGAATTTTTACACCATCCCGGGACCAGGTGACCCCGATTTCGACACCTGGCCGCAGGACAACGACCTATGGATGTATGGCGGTGGAGCAATCTGGCAGATTGCTGCCGTGGATCCGGAGCTGGGCATGGTCTATTTCTCTACCAGCAATGCCGGACCGGATTTTGCCGGCGGTGATCGTGAAGGCGACAACCTGTATAACGCTTCCATCCTCGGCATTGATGCCTACACCGGTGAATACCGATGGCACTTCCAACAGGTGCACCACGACATCTGGGATTACGATGCCAGCAATCCGGTGGTGCTGTTTGATGTGGAATTTGAAGGTCGCCTGCGCAAGGGCATTGTTGAAGTAGGTAAAACCGGTTTCGCTTATATTCTTGATCGCGAAACCGGTGAGCCATTAATTGGTATCGAGGAGCGTCCTGTTCCGCAGGACCCGCGCCAGGCCACTGCCGCCACGCAGCCCTATCCCATCGGTGAATCAGTTATTCCCCAGCAGGTGGATATTGCTCCCCTGGGCTATGAACTGGTTAACCAGGGGCGCATTTTTACCCCGTTCTATGGCCCCGAGCCGGTATTGATCAGGCCCAGTCTCTGGGGTGGTGCCAGCTGGCCACCCAGCTCTTATGATCCAAGAAAAGCCCTGCTCTATGTGTGCGCCTCGGATTTTCCCGGCACCTTTGCCGGAGGTCACCTGGAAATGGGTGAACCCACCCACAGCGAATCCTATATGGGTGGCACATTTGGCACGGCAGGTATCGCACGCATGGGCCAGTTCGTGGCCATGGATGTCACCACCAACACTGCCGCCTGGCGTGTGCAATGGCCGGACCAGTGTTACTCCGGATCCTTTGCTACCGGTGGCAATCTCGTCTTCACCGGTCGCAATGACGGTCACCTGATTGCCCTGGATTCGGACAGCGGCAACCTGCTCTGGGAATTCCAGACAGGTGCGGGTGTCAATTCACCCGGCATGACTTTTGAACATAAAGGTGTGCAGTACGTTGCTGTTCTTTCCGGCGGCAATGCCCTGATCGGTTCAGCACGCGGTGACAGTGTATGGCTGTTCAGCCTGGGCGGCTCGATGGAGGAAGCAGAACCCGGAGACACCCCGCTGGTACCACTGGTCAGCATGACTACCGACGACCTTGAACCCGCCGACCTCGCCCGTGGAGAAGAGACTTACCGACAAACTTGTGTGCAATGCCATGGGGATGACGGCACAGGTGGTCATGGCGGCGGTGCACCACTCACTGAATTAAGCGACCTGAATACTGTGATGACCACCATCCGTGAAGGCCGCAACAACATGCCGCCCCTGGGCGCCATTCTGACGGCACAACAAATTCTGGATGTGAGCACCTTTGTTATGGAAACTATAACTGAACAATAACAAGAACAGATGAAAATAAAATGGCTGATAACAACAAACTCCTTCTTATTATTCTTTCGCTTTTCCTGCCACCAGCCGCAGTATTCATGAAAAAGGGTGCTGGCAAGGACCTGGTAATCAATATTCTTTTATGTCTTTTGATTTTCTTTCCCGGAGTCGTTCACGCACTATGGGTAGTGACAAGGTAGAGCGAATAATTTATGACCCAATCATCTGAGTGGCGCAAGGAGGGTGTACTCACCACATTTGGATCTGTGGTGGGACTGGCTTTTGGACCTAGTGTCATTGCCATCCTGGCAATCAGCCCTTTTATCCCTCCTATTGAAGCCGAGTTCGGCTGGAGTCGCGTCCAGGTTTCATTGGCCGCCACCATAGTGTCCTACATGGTAGTATTTGTTTCCCCGCTTCAGGGATTCCTGGTGGATAGATTTGGCCCGCGCAAGGTCATTCTTACTTCCATCCCTCTTTTTTCCCTGGGGCTTGCTTCGCTTTACTGGCTGCCGGACAGTTTGCCAGTGTATTACACGATATGGGTACTCATTCCCCTGTTCAGTATCGGGCTCTGGCCCCTCGGATACCTGCAGGCAGTCAGCCAGTGGTTTGAAAAGAAACTCGGGCTGGCACTGGGTTGTGCCAATGCAGGCATAGGTGTGGGCAGCACCCTGGTGCCATTGATTATCGCAGGGCTGATTGCTGCCTATGACTGGCGAACAGCCTTCCTGGGCCTGGCAATGATTGTGCTGTTCGTCACCTGGCCAGTCACCTTCTTTACCATCCGGGAAGCAAAGCCCGGTGAAGTTGACCATCACAATGTCGCACTGGGAACTCCTTTCAGTGACGCTATTCGTGAACCGGTCTTCTTCATGCTTTGTGCCGCTTTCTTTTTACTTGGCCTTACTGCTACTTCGCTGGTGACCCAACAGGTGCCGTTATTGATAGAAGCAGGCTGGAGCCAGACTGAGGCTTCTTTCGTACAGGCCCTGTTCGGATTTGCCCTGCTCTTTGCCCGAGTCTTTATCGGCTTCATCATTGATCATTTCTTTGCCCCAAGGGTGATGCAGATTGTTTCAGTGGGCGGCGCCATTGCCTGCATCCTTTATGCCCTTGTGCCGGACGCCGGCATCATCAGTGCCGTGCTGCTAGGCTTCCTTCTGGGTGCCGAATTTGATGTGCTGGCTTTTCTGATCAAGCGTTACTTTGGCAATATCGCCTACGGCAGGCTCTATGGTGTGATCTTTGGTGTTTTCTACCTGGGATCAGGACTGGGCATTGTCGGCCTGGCCGCAATACGTCAAACCTTCGGTAACTATGACTCCGGTTTGTTCATCGCCGCTGGCATCCTGCTTGGTTGTGTTGTGCTGACAGCATTCTTTCCCGGTTATCGCTACAGAGCGGCAACCTGAACACTGCCAGTTCCAGAAGGTGTCAACTGCCTTTATTCTTGTCGTATGAAGAAAGTCATGAATTTACAGCCCAGGATCTTATTGGTACTTGTGCTTAGCACGTGGCTTGCAGTGACCCATGCACAGCCTGCAAATGAATCCGATCCCAGCCCCGAAGATATTACTATCACACAACTAATGGAAACCATTTCATCCTGGGCCGGCGCCTGGCAATCACAACTCCCTGATCTTTATATATCTCACTACACAATTGATTACATACCTCCTGGTTTTTCTTCACGGAAAGAATGGGTAGAAAACCGACGCACACGTTTACTTGAACCTGAATACATCAAGTTACGATTAATTGATTTTGAATTACATGAACTAACGAATTCTGGAGCCACTACACGCTTCAAGCTGATTTACGAGCGACCAGGCTATTCTGACGAAACCTACAAGGAACTTGTGTTCCAGGAAAATAACGATCTGTGGCTAATCTCGGAGGAAAATAACCTGGAAGTAAAAACCCTGTAGAATCCCAAAAAAATTTCCGGTTTTTTTCATTCCTTCACCAAAGACACCATTCATGGCTGATAATGCAGTAACAAACAGCACCCCCGCACACGCGCAAACAGAACAAGTCGGCAAGGGTATTCTTTTCGTTCTCCTGGGATCAGTGCTGTTTGCACTGGCTGATGTACTGGGAAAATTCGCCACACAGAATTACCCCATGGCAGAAGTCATCTGGTTTCGCAGCTTCTTCGGCATGGTGCTCATAGGAGCAGCCATTTTTGCAGTGGCCGATTTCAATGCTTTCAAGTCCACCAAACCCGCGGCACATTTCAAACGATCGCTGGCAGGCATGACAATGAATTCCTGCATGCTGATCGGACTCAAGTACATCCCCCTGGCCGAAGTGACTGCCCTGGCTTTCGCCGCACCAATGGTCATCGCCGTCTTCAGCGCTTTGGTTTTGAAAGAATCACTTGGCAGGAGTTTGCTCACGGCTATCCTGGTTGGCTTTGTTGGTGTGCTGATTGTTATCAGACCAACGCCCGATCATTTTCATATGGCGCACCTGGCCATGCTCGGCTTCGTTCTAGCTTCGGCATACCTGAGTATCACGGCCAGGTCGCTCGTAAAAACCGAATCGGCTCTGACACTCAATTTCTATCTTTATCCGACCAATGTCGTGGTCAGCGGAATTTTTGCCTGGCAGGTTTGGGTGATGCCCGACCTGGTGTCATTTGCGGCCATGTTTGGTGTTGCCCTGTTCGCCACCCTGGCACTGTTGTCTTTCACCCGGGCCTTTCACTGTGCCAGTCCTGCGAGGGTCATGCCCTTTGATTACTCACGAATTATCTGGACGGTCACATTCGGGCTGGTGTTCTGGGGAGAAATGCCCGACACCATTACCTGGGCCGGTATCACGATTATCATGATTTGCGGGTTGTATATTGTCCGGCACGGCAGAAAAACCGCTACCAAGTAATTTCCACTTTGATTTCAAACAATGTTTTTAAAAGGGTGTAATTGTTAGGATTGCCTTCCAGATTACAGACCTGCTCTTGATGTTAATAAATAAAAAAAGAAGGAACAGCCATGACCACGCCATTTCCAAAATCACCCACATTCAGCACTATCGATGAACCATTTCGTTTTGAAGGTGATCTCTATGACCTGGAAGTAGAAGGTCAGATTCCTTCCGAGCTGGACGGTACGTTTTACAGTGTCGGCCCCGACCAGGCCTATCCACCGAAAATGGGTGATGCCAATCCTTTTAATGGCGATGGTTTTGTCCGCGCCTTTCGCATCAAGGATGGTTTCTGCGATCTGAAACTGCGCTACGTGATGACAGATCGGCTCAAGGCCGAGCGCGAAGCACGTCGTGGTCTTTTTGGTGACTATCGCAATCGCTATACCGATGATGAAAGCGTCCAGAATGTGAACCGAGCAGTAGCCAATACTAACATCGTGCCGCACAACGGCAGACTCCTGGCGATAAAAGAAGACCAGCATCCCTATGAAATGGATCCTCATACACTGGAAACAATTGGCTTGTATGACTGGAACGGCCAGATGGAAGCGACTTCTTTTACTGCCCACCCGAAAGTTGACTGGGCAACTGGAAATCTCTACGGCTATGCCTATGCAGCCAAGGGTGAAGCCACTGATGACATTGCCATCTACAGTTTCGACAAGAACGGAAACAAAACCTGGGAAGTGTGGTTCAAGTCACCCTATCCCGGCATGATTCATGACTGTGCCATCAGCGAAAACTACATCATCCTGCCGCTTATGCCGCAGGTGATGTCAGATGAACGCATTAAAAATGGCGGCATCCTTTTCCAGTGGGAACCAAGCTTCGACCAGGTCTATATTGTTTGCCCAATCGGTGGCGATGCCAGTGATGTGCGTTTCTTCCACGCGCCCAATGCCATGCCTGGACATGTTGTGAATGCCTTTGATGACGGCGGCAAGCTTTATCTCGACCTGCCGGTGGCCCTGGATAACGTGTTCTGGTTCTTCCCGGACAAGGACGGGAAATTTCCACCACCAGGATCCTTCGGAACAGAGGTCACCCGCTGGTGTTTCGATATGAATGACAAGAACAGCCAGGCTGTTCCCAATGTCATATCTACCATGGCGGCCGAGTTCCCGCACTGTGATGACCGCTACGTGGGCAAACCCTACAAATACGGATTCATGCAAGCCAGCGATTCGACCCAGCCTTACAATCCCGACCGTGCCGGTCCCATCATGGGCTTTTTCTTTAATACCTTCCTGACCATGGATATGAGCACCGGCAA
>Ga0181558_10002496_pt1 | contig 17393 bp, 16 predicted proteins | sample 011ome_22_FD_133754 | JGI IMG/M metagenome (GOLD analysis project Ga0181558, IMG submission 133754) | Coastal salt marsh microbial communities from the Groves Creek Marsh, Skidaway Island, Georgia - 011507BT metaG (megahit assembly) | ecosystem: Environmental > Aquatic > Marine > Intertidal...
AACGCGCCGAACGTGGTGGTGGTCACGTTACCGTTCGCGACCAAGCTGTTGTTTCAGGAACTCAGCAGCATCGGCGTGTGTCCGCGCATCGTGACGGGGTGAAGTGTTACGTATTTGTTTATTTCATGATTCTTAAATCTCTACCATTCTTCTCTCGATAAAGACTTCCCTTGGCTTTAGAATTTAGAGAGCCGGCCCAGTTGTTCCCTCCTTGTTCTTCATTATTATCCACAGTCCAAGGCATGAGCACAGCATTATTAAATCTTGCAGGTCCGTTGAAATGTACCTCGTCATGCCATAAATGTTTACCGTGATGATAGACGATGTCCTTTTCACCATAATTTGGGAATATGTTTCGTGTTTTCAAATGGAGATAGTCCGTCCAACCGATATCGATGCGTTGCGGATCAATTTTAGCGTTCGGTTCGTAGCGACGAGAACGAACCCATTGTCCGTAAATCGCGCCGTTGTCGATCGTCGACCCGGTATCGGTGACCATACCCTTGCTACCGACCTGCAAGTTGCCTTGAATGTGCGTATGCCCGGAGTTGGGGTTTTTCGCCTTGATGGCGGCAGGGTCCTTGTCTCCGACGTGGAGGTTTCCCTTCACGTGCAAATGTCCGGGAATGGTCAACGTGTCGTTCTTATAGAGTTCGCTCACAATCTTGTGGAGATTGGTGTACGCCTCCTTGTCGATGTCGGTGGTGAAACCGTCCGCGGCGGACAAGTGCTCCACGCGAAGGAAGAAGGTTTGGTACAATTGGTACGCGAAAAACAGAAGCATCGCAGCGTCTTTGGTCGTCACCTTTTTCGTACGCTGGACTTCGTACAAGTACAAGAGCACGACGAGAATCAGAATGGATTTCTGGAACATTATTCTTTACTAACTACGTTGCGATTTAAAAAAACACATCCATGTTTGGGGGTTTGTGTTAGCTTATTTCCAAATCCTCAAATCAAATTCATTTTTTCTCCTGTATAATTCTCCATGGACTTTATGGGTTGGACCCTCATTGTCTTTGACCTGTGGCATGTTCACACGCTTATCGAACCGAGAAGACGATTTATGATATACCCAGCCACCATTTCGATCTTGTAGTTCGTTCGTTTTCACTTTCCAGGCATGTACTTGTTGTGCATGTATTTCGTCTCCGGAATAAATTTTCTTATTGGCTTCGATGGAATTGCAATGAATGTGTGGGTGAATCGTACACTTTTCGCCGGAATGGATATCAATATGTTTACCATCGATTTGTTCGTTGGGACCTACGTGTCTCGATCTCGTATATTGTCCGTAAATCCCCCCTTGTTTTTGGTTTCCGCTATTTCCGGTAACTCCTCCCTTGTCTCCCACTTGCAAGTTACCCTGAATGTGGACGTGTCCGGGAATGGTGAGCGTGTCGTTCTTATAGAGTTCGCTCACAATCTTGTGGAGGTTGGTGTACGCCTCCTTGTCGATGTCGGTGGTGAAACCGTCCGCGGCGGACAAGTGCTCCACACGGAACGACTGACGCATCAAGTACGCAAGAAGCAACAGGAATGCCACGTGTTCGTACGTCAGAGAGGACACCGATTTCTTTTGCAAATAAAGCAACGCAATCACAATCAACACGAGTTGTTGCAACATTTTTTATTATCATTATACACACAATATTTTTCCCAACGAAAAAAAGGTGTGATGTATAAAAATAATAAGAATGAAAATTGAAAGCTACAAACGTTCCGTCTTGTTGACCGGCACCGGTGTGGACGACCACCGAAACCGTCTACGAAGCGCGTTTCAAGCCAAAAAAGTGTTGGACCCCGACTTACCCGCCACGAAAAAAGGATTGGTGGTTTCCAAGAAACAGCTGCCGAACATGTTGGCGTACTTGAAGAATCAAAAAGTGCGCGTGCATCTCAACGACGCGCTGAAAACAAAAAAGAATGTGAGCGTAAAAATTCAAAAGAAAACAAAGCCGAAAGCGTTCAAGCCCATGTCGGAACCCATGTTGCGTTTCTACATCTCCACCATGTTCCAGAAACCGAACAGCACGTTCGCCAAAGACCAACTGCAGGCGCACGGATACACCAAAGCGAACGTCGTGAAAGAAATCAAACAGATTCCGTTCGAAAAGCGAAAAGTGTATTTGAAAACCATTCATTCGGTGTGGCCTTGATTCCTCTGGATACCGGAATGTGCTTCGTCTTCCAAACTCACAAGAAGATACTGAATATGCAACGCGTTGGATGAGATACGACCCCACGTGTCGATACACACTTGCCGAACGAACCGATCGTCGTCGTCGTGACGTGTTTGTGAAGCGACCGCGAGATCCTTGTCGATACACACACGCAACGACCGAATCTTGTTTTGGACGTGTTTCGCGCGTTTCTGGTGTGCTGCGGAGGAATCGGCAAGATCGCACCGAACAGGCATCCGAACAGGCATCCGAACAGGCAAACGGAAGGGTTTCGTTGTCATCGTGCTGGTACAACAATGCATGGTGTTACAGGTTCTTCATATACCAAGATCGTGTTGCGTTTAAACCGGTTACTGGTCTTCGTCCACATGGAACACCTCCTGATGCGTTTTACGCATGTTGGTTCGCTTTTTGGGATCGAACCACACGGTGGTGGTGGTGATGGTGATGATGGTGTCGGTCTCCTTAATAACCCGCGTGGACCGAAAGGTGTTGTTTTTGTTCGTGTAGTCGTAGTTCGTCCACTTGTTATTGTTGGAATGCTTCGATACGCGGCTCGGGACCGAAAACAACATGATGTGTTCACACCAAAGCTTGTGAGTATTCACACGTGTCATTGTTCTTTAAGAGGTTTTTCGAGATCTTCTTTCAAACGCTGAAGGATTTGTTCGTGACGTTCGATGGAATCCCACACGAGCGTACAGGAAGGGGAGTAGTGGGTGTACACGCACGGATTGCAATGCGTGATGGCGCGGTGTTTTCGTTGTTCGATCTCCTTGTTTAGGATAACGAGTCGGGATTTTAGAATGTTGGAACACTCCATACTTGGAAACAGAACACAGTTCCGCGTCTTAAATAGATTTTCTTAGTCGTCGATCGTTCAACCATGCGAGCAGTTGGTCGTGCTCGGTATCGGAAATCATTCCAACCACATGACGTGCGTGGTCCAAATACGCGAGCGTTATCGCTCGGTGATGATCGGCATGGGTGGACTCGAACATCGTCACTTCGTCCAAATCGTTTTTCGATTGAAGGAGTTTCAGCACCTGATTGCGTGTGTTGATGCCGTCGAACACGGTCAGCATGAGCAACGGTTTGGACGGTGTGAGAGGGAACGGGTGATCCAGCAATTGTCGAAGACTGTTTTGATACACAAGCAATGCATCGTACCGTTCTTCGAAAAAAAGTTTGGAGCACATGAGGAAAAAGTTGACGATACACAACTGATTGGCTTCGTGCATACTTTACTTAACTTAATATAAGTGTGGGAATTTTCTTGTTTTCTTGAAACACCAAAAAATCAAAGACGTGTTTTACACAAACAATGTACGCATGGTATCACGACCGATTGACGCGTTTGAACTGGATCCACGCCATGTTGAACACAAAGCGCATCGATGCAAATGCGTTGATCCAAATGCTGGACGAACGCAAAACGAGAACTCGATCCAAAATCGGCGCGCACGTCATCGAACAAGACAAACGATACATCCGCTTGCTGTGCGACAAGCGACGAACTTGTTAAACACGAAAGCGAGTTATTTTGTAGAAACGTTCGTTTCGCACATGGAACGGTAATGTTTGGATAGGTGGACGTACTGAACCCAAGAAATGCTCACCAACAAAAGACGGTCCAAAAGGTGCGCGCGCACGAGTTCGTGACAATATTGCATGGTTTTGTTTGTATCCTATACCAGTTCTTTTTAAATTTACTTGGGGAGGTTCGTCATGTATTTCATGGAAAGCGCGTGTTTATACTCGTCGTAAGCGATTCGGTCGAAAATGTCGTACATGGACGATGCGTACGGCATGTACTCGTACGATTCAAGTGTCGGAGGCAATGTGCGAAGGACTTCTTCGTTGCTCTCCAAAAACTCTTTGTAGGTGTCGACCGCGTGGAGTTCCAACAGTTCGCTCGACATGTAGGCGTACTTGGGTGAGAATAGGAAAAACAGGAACAGCGCGCCGTAATACCCCATCGCCACATGGCGCGCCAGGAAACGGTTCCACCACAACGAGTCGCCACCCAACGACTCCATGATGCGCAGATGGTGCGTTTCGTTCGCCTCTTCTTGATGGTGTTTCGCCTTGAGCTTGTGACCCGTCTCCCACCACCCGAGCGTTTCGTACATGTGAAGGATGGCGATGTAGGAAAAGTAGGGCATGCGTGCGATGATTTCGAGGAACCAGAATCGATCGATGGGTTTGTCCTTGTAAATGACGTCGAGCATCCAACAAATGAAATAGTAAAGCGATTTCATGACCCGAGGGCAGTTCACCGGGGTGCGTCTGCACTCGCGTTCCCAAATGTTTTCGTCGTTGAGCTTGAGCTCCTTGAGGCGCAGACGTCGACGACGAATCTCGTACGCCTCGACACGATCTTCCGCGTACCGATACGGATCGGACATCATACCCCGGTACTTTTTTTCAAAGACTTCGGCACGTACATGGTCGACCGCAAACTCGAAAAAGGATTTCGGAATGCGATCGTTGTCGCGTTCCACGCGAATCTTGGATTTGTAGCCGTACTTTTTGTCCGCAGGAGATCGCTTTACGAGAAGCGCGCTGCGTACTACGGCCACGGGAGAACGAATGGTCTGCATTTGTGTGTGTTTTTTTGGTTGTCGACTGTGGTGATTGATTGTGTTGTGTTGTACGACCCCTGTTTCTTTAAGTTTTAAAAATGGATTATTTTGAGTGCATATATGGTAAATAAACATGCGAGAAATCAATAATCCAGGGTCCGGAAACTGTTTCTTTTATGCGGTGGCGATTGGTATACATCACGCGTTGGCCGCTTCTTCGGGCCGACGACCCACCCGTCTCACCCAAACCGAAGTGAGACAGATGGGGGAAACGTTGCGTCAGCAGGTGGTGCGCGCGATGCGAAACCGTGCGCGGAACGATCCGAATTATCGCATGGGGTTGGTGGCGGCGGAAATCAACACCAGTGGAAACAACAACGTCAACAACGTCAGCGTCGCGGCGAACGCGTACCTGAGACGCATGGCGCGCGACTGCGTGTGGGGAGGGCATCCGGAGAGCGAAATGACCCACCACTTGTTACAGGACATGGGCTTCCAAGGGCTGGTCGTGTACGAACGTCAAGAAACCAATAACGGCAGTGTGACGTACCGAAGGTTGAAAGGCATGACCGGTCGTTTGAACCGCACCAAAAAGGACCCGGTGGTGAAGATTGTGCTCCATGGGGTGAATCAGTTGGGCGTTCATTTCACGACGTTAGTCGATTGAAAAGCGTCCTGTTTAATTCAATTGTATTAAAGATACGAAGGTATGATTTGAGGCAGGAAACACACGCGAATGGTGCATATCAACAACAAGAAAAAGTCTCAGCAGCAGAAGAAGGACAAGGGAAAGCACGCGGCGGGGTCGTCCGAGGTTCCCGGGTTGAACGATTCGGTCATGGAGAACACGCACATTCAAAACACGATGATGCACTCTCGAAACATCAGTCCGAACGACTTTCAGAAGGTGCCCGCCTATCAAAAGGTGACGGAGAATTACACCAAGCCCAAAATCATGGTCTGTACGCCGTGTTACTGCGGACAGGTGCATGTCAAGTACATGGAGTCCATGCTGCGACTGCAGTTGGTGCTGATGAAGTACAACATCGGGTTCGAGTTTTACACGATTCCGTTCGACAGTCTGATTCCGCGTGCACGTAACGCATGCGTGACGCGCTTCATGGCGAGTCCCGAGGCGACGCATTTGCTCTTCATCGACGCGGACATTCAGTTCGACGCGACGGCGGTCGTGAAGATGTTGCAGGAGAACAAGGGGTGCATCGTGGGTGCGTATCCGAAGAAGGCGCTCGATATGCAGGCGGTCAAGGAGAACTACTCCAAGACGACGAGCCAGATGGAGTTGATTCAGAGTTCGGTGAAGTACGCCTTCAACTTCAAGCCGCAGCGTTCGCACAAGGTGGAGCGCGGGGTGGTGGAGGTGTTGGACGCCCCCACCGGGTTCATGATGATCAAGAAGGACATTCTACGCCGCATGATCGCGCACTACCCGGAAGTCGAGTACATGAACGACGTGCAAGCCTACCAGATCAACAAGGAGGATCGGTTCTACGACCTGTTTCCGAGCCAGATCTTCGAGGGCCGGTATCTGAGCGAGGACTACGGGTTCTGTAGACTGTGGCAGCGAATGGGAGGCGAGATATTCACCGATCTCACCGTCAAACTGAACCATATAGGTCAGTTTTGCTACTTTGGTGATCCCATTCAGTTCCTGAAACACAGCAACGCTATACAGTTATCCGAAAACAAAGCGCCGCCGGAAACGAATTCGCAATCAGTCACCACGTCGCAACCAATCGCGGATATTGTCGTACCGGAAATCGTGGAAGATCCGGTGGAATCGTCGGAACCATCCACCAAGGAAACACCGGCGGAATGGAATTGAACCTTATTTGTCAGGGGTAGATGATAAGTTTGAATGACGTGTTTAAAATGTATTTGTCCAAGATAGTATGAGAAATCATTTGATCCAGATTGGCTTCTTTGGAGCGAACGAATCGCACAAAGAGCGCTTAATGCGATGGGTGTGTCCTTCGAATACGGACGGTAAATATATCATCGAAAAGTACGACAAAGTGTTCAACATTCACTTGAAAAACATACAAAACATTAGTTGTGGTTGTTTCGACATTCATTGTTTGGTGTTGGTGTTCGACTCGAACGACCCAGGATCGTTCGCACATATTCGATCCAACTACGAAACCATCAAACAAACCATCACACTGCGCAACTTGGCAACCAACTGTATTTTCTTGTTGGTGCGCGTGGCCGATACGTCGGCGTCAACCAGTTTGTTTCACAACGAAATTGTTGAGTTTACGAACGCGGAACGTTTGTTGTACGTGACGGTGGATACCGAACACGACAAAGACTTCAAGCACATGTACGACCAAATTCTGAAGATGAACATGTTGGAGAATATATCGTTACAATCCAGTTGTAGCATATCATAAAGACTGTCGCTTCAAAAGAACATGCGATCGTACATCTTGACTTGATACGAACGCGGTTCCGAATCTTGGTCGACGCGCACGGTGTCGTAATCGTACAATTGGCGACACCCGTAATGATCGAGACAGTTTCGGTTTTGACCGTCCAACACCGCCACGGGAAACATGCCCGTGTCTTGGGTCCCCGCCAAGGCGTAATATTTCCACTGGTCGCGGCCGAGTTGTTTGCCGTACAAGGGTCGGAACGTCTCCGCACCCGATTCGGACTCCAAGTGTCCGAGTCGAACAAAGGTGTTCCGAGTTACAGAACGTGGTCTGTTTTTAGGGACGCTGATCACGACGGGTGGTGCAGGCTTCATCGTCGTCACCGCCGATGGTGGCGGAGGAGTTGTCGACAACAGGAATACGACGTTCAGCGTGAGTAACAACGCGATTCCCATCAAAAGAGAGTACAGGAACGTTTTCTCTTGCAAACGCATGAATATACTTTTTTTATGAAAGGTATACATTTTTTTTTTCAAGCATGGATAATCTCGAACTGGAACGATTCGGGTGTCGTGCGATTGGTGTGTACCAACATGCGATCCACTTCTTTGGAGGTCATAGTCAACATTTTCATGTTGATGTCATTCTCATGATACGACATGTAGAACGCGTTGTCTCGGGAAGACGCCGCCAGACCGCATGGGAACATGAGCGAATTGGGTTTCTTGTTGTCGAACACGATGAAGGCGTTGGACGCTTTGTGAAGACGCATGGTCTTTTTGTGCACCGTGTACAAGAACGTGCCGTAAATGAACTCGTAGTGAATGATCCCTTCGTATTTGGCGGAGAACGACCTGATTTTGAGCGATCGCATAAGTCGTTTGCAAAACAAACGCGCGGGCGAGTTGGGTGGAAATTTGTCGATGTGGTCGTATTTGATCTTGAAGTGACCGGCGGCGAGCAAATGGTTGGTCCCATACGGAATCAACGGGGTGCTGCACGAAAATTGCAGAATCTTGGCAAAGTAGTCGGGTGTGGCGGGGTCGTAAAAATTCACCACTTTTTGAAACAACGTGGACGAGTACGTGGTGTGTTCGCATCCCGGACGCAAGATCGTCCACGGGTTGATGCTGTAGTGGTATCCGATCTGATTCTTGTCGTCCACGTACATCGAGATGTTCTTTTCAACACGTTTGTGATGGCGAGGACACACCAACGACGTCTTTCCGAACGACGGGACGAGCGACGGGCTGAACTGAATCGTCGTTACGTTTTGAAACGTACAGTAGCTATCCCTGTGCTCTTGAGGGGTCAAGCCCACCTTTTGAAGCGTCTTTGCGGACGGCGTGTAGTTGACCTTTTTGGTGTTCGGATCCACCATGTGAAAACATTTGGGGCGCAGTTTGTTCGACATGGCGTTGTAATCTTGGGAACGTTTGAGCGGGTTCATTTTGCCGAACGTGTTGTACGTGGCCACATACGTATTCGGCGGACCGGTCGGCGAGCGCAGCAATCGCATATCGATCTTGGAGTTGCCTATAGAGGAGATTTTGTCTAGTAGGACGGTGATTTCGTGGGTCGATTTGGAAAGTTTCCATACTGCGAACGCCGTTCCGTCGAACGAAGAGTATCCCCATCGATTGTACCAAGGGTGGCCTACATTGCCTGGACGTTTCACGGTCTTTGAGGGTTGGACGTACCGTTTCCATATGCGATACGCCATGAGGAAAGTGATGTCCTCGTCGGTCTCGTCCACGGTCACGATGCTTGGAAGAAAACGGGCAAATTTGGATGCGTTTTTGGCGTCGACCGTCGATTGAAGAGAAGGTGTGTTGCGTCCCGGTGCATGAATCACCACGACTTTCATGGTGCAACAAAAAAAGTGTGTATGTATGATATAATTGGTAATAATTTATTTGGTATAATATTTTGTTGGATTAGTAGAAAAAAAGAACATGATGTCGACCAATACGATCATTGCGACGGTGGTGGTGTTGTTGATCCTTGCCGCGCTCGGATGGATGGTTTGGAAACGCACGCAAGCGCCCGAAGAAATCGATGCGGAAGAGGAAACTGCGGAAGCTGAGGCGGAAACCACCGAATTGGTGGACGCGATGCAAACCAATCCCGTCTTTGAAGACGAATGAACCCGTTTTTTCTCACTTTAACAGTGAATAGAAACTAGTTTGACGCAATAAAGATGACCCCATCAACAACAACATTCAAGATTGACGGCGTGACGTACGCGCGATGGGACGACCGCGTGGAGAGTAGCGGTATGGATCAGGACAAGTACCAAGTGCATATTCGGTTTTCGAAACAAAAAAACAAGTACGTGATTGCCAAAGGTCCGACGAAGACGACCATCAAGGCGGTCAAAGCCACCGACGTGGGCGAACACACACACGTCGTGACGGACGCATTGTTGCAACGTGGACCAGAATCCAACACGATGGTATCGTTCAAACGCGACATTCAGCCCATTTTACCCTGGGTATCGTTTCCCATGACGGAGACGGATCCGAGGATTGTGAGCCATTTAATCGAAGGGTCTCGGGTAACCGACGACGGATCCGACGTGTATATTCCTCGACTTTGGTGTTTTCAACACTTTTTTCACAAATTTCGTCACTTGAACCTGGTGGAAGTCCATGACGAAATCTGTGTACCATTAGAGAATTGGGTGGCCAACACACCCGCACTGCGCGCCGAATTTGGGGACGACCCGAATGCATTGTTCGAGCACGACAAGGGACCTGGGGTTTGTGACGTGGAGATTGTGGACAACGACGTGTATGTAAAAGTGATGTATCTATTCTAATTAACACGTAAAGCGTATAGACGAAGAACCCGTGTCATGACATCGTCGTTTGTGTATCAGACGACCAACATATCATCCATTCCTTTTTCCATGGAGGGGAACATCACCATTCCTTCACCGGTACTGTTTCCGACCGAACCGGTGGTTGTGAGAGCAAACAACGAGTATATCGAACGAAACGACACCTTGTCGTTCCAATGGTCCGTTTCTCCAATGACGTTGACGGCCGCGGACCTGGATTTTGAGACGGTGGTAACCACCACGTTCCAGTTTACCAGAACGAACGATCAGTTGACAACGATTCGGATGAACGTGTCGTCGAACGTGGACTTTCAAATTTCCATCAAATTGAATCGGTCCGGACAAGACGTGGTGTTGGGAACAAACGTTACGATTCAAAAAGGAGTCAACGAATTGGACTTGACATCTCCCGTATCCGTGCAATACAACGAAAGCATGTATGTGTACGATATTCGTGTATTGGATCAATCTCAGTATCGCCCGCTGTTGGAAAACGGTAGTCCAAAACAAGTTACGATACCGATTATCCGATGATTGGAAAAAACCATCGCATTACAGTAACACACAAAGATGACTGTGACCAAGGTTGTGAATGTGAATCCAGAATATCTTCTCGATCGGTACGATGTGTTCGGGTTGTATCCGAATCGATCGTGTACGATTACCGCCACCGTGACGACGACTAACGGGAAAGAGATTCAAATCGTGTGGAACTATCCGATTCAAACCTTGGACGATACGATTTTCGAATTCCGATTGTTCTTGGACTATGTCACGGACCGAACCCACCTTTACGTGACTGATCTCGTATTGTACGTACCCCACAGAGAGAACACACATCTGATTCGCGGAAACATTCAGTATACAGGGACAGAAAGTAGTCCAGTGACCGATTTGACCGTGAACGCGAAAAACACAATCGGTTTGCATTCGTTCGAATTCGCTTCAGGGAATGCACACACCCACGACGTAGTATTGGCGAACGTTTCCCACAGCACCGCCGTTCCGGACGAGTACGTGCCCTTGTTGAATGCATCCCAACAAGAAACCGAATTGAAGACATTCGTATACAAGTATCCGTTTGAAGAAGTGCCTTGGAGCGTGCGTTCTCAACCCAGTGCGTACGAACGATTCGACAAAATCTCAGTCAAAACATTGACCGGACGAATTACAACACAAGCGTTGTATAGATTTGACGCGGCCAACATTTCCGAAGACTCGGTGTTGTGGTTTGCGTCTCTAGACCCGAATGTGGTTGCGGTGATTCACACGAACAATCGATATGAGCTTTACGACCACATGGTGAATGTGGAGAATAGGACTACAGATACCAATACAACCTTGTTTACGCGAAAACAAACCGGCGAATCTGAATCGGAATCCAAACCCGATACACAGTGGGTGTTGGATTACGAAGTGCATTGGGACACGATCAACGATCCGGCTCAGCGTGACACGGTACTGGAGATGCACGCCAACGTGTCGGCGTACGTGATGGATCGCGGAAACGTCGCGACGTACGCAAACCCCGTATACTCCCCCAAGTTTGATGTACCTTTGGTCGAATTGACTGGATCCGAGGATTCGAACTTTGTACCTCGCGTTCACCGGTTTCGGTACGACCAACACGCCTTGTTTTCCGGGAATGACGAGTACCGTCTCACAAATCCGGTGGATGCGTATCCGATTCTTGCGAACGGCGAATTGACCTTGTTCCAATTCGAATACTCGGAGACCGGACAAACGACGTGTACGTTGCACAACGGGTCGGAGTACACCGTCTTTTTACTCACGGACGAAACGAACGACTCAAGCATAAATTTCAGTGTGTGGCACAACATGAATGTTAAAAACAATGGTGCGAACGTGGCGTATGCCAACCTCGAAGGCGACCGTGTTGGAACCATGGTCATGAGACACTACGTCGGTGCCGACGATGTCAATTTGACGTTACCTCCCAAAAGCGTGTTGTTCGTCACTCCCACCATGTATACGATCGACACGGAAGGCATGTCGGCGTCTCAAAAACGGTACGTCACGTTTCCGTACGAGGGAAACGTGTACCACGTCGTGCAATACCAAACCCCCACTTTGTTGTCGTATCAATTCAACGATTCATTGGACCACACCGATCTTCGAATCTCGTCTTTGGTCGAACCGATAGGTTTGTCGATCTTACAGACCAGTCCGTTCAAGGAACCCGATTCGGAACCGTTCGGAGTGGTGTTCGACTTGACGAATTCCGCCGATTTACTGGACGACCATTTGTTGATTGTGCCTTCCGATCCGGGTCGATATTCGTTCGTGGAGGGCGGTACACCGTACACGATCGCTCGCCCGCCTCGCACCCCGTTCTTTTCCGATTTTGTCTTCGGCGACGACACATCGGTCGCGGGCTTGACCGTGCGCCCGGACGGTTCGCATACCGTGTTCGCCAACGTGGTGTACGAAACACCAACCGACATTTTCCCGTTCTTTGCCGACTTTGTATTCGGCGACGACACATCGGTCGCAGGCTTGACCGTGCGCCCGGACGGTTCGCAGACCGTGTTCGCCAACGTGGTGTACGAATCCACAATCGTCGTTCTTCCGTACACGGCCGACTTTGTCTTTGGCGACGACACATCGGCCTCAGGTTTGACCGTGCGCCCGGACGGTTCGCATACGGTTCTCGTCCACGAAGAAGACTTGTACGTGAAACCACCCGTCGATCCGTTTTTCACCGACTTTTCTTTCGGCGACGACACATCGGTCGCAGGCTTGACCGTGCACCCGGACGGTTCGCAGACCGTAGTCGGCAACGTGTACGCGGAACCGATCGTGGCCGTTTCGTACACGGCGGACTACACGTTCGACGACGGTACAATCTTGACGGTCCATCCAGTCACCGGATCCCATCTCGTGTTCACAAACGCGTACACGGAACCGTTGGACCCTCCCACGTATTCGGTTTCGTATACGATGACCGATCAATCGTCCTTTACATCCGATGGGTTTGTTTCCACAACCGCGGAATACACCTTTGTGCGTGAAGTGTACGTGTTTGCCACATGAATAAAATGCCGATCATGTTAGTATATATACATATATGTACGTGTTGTCGGAAAACACCAAGTTGTTTCGAACGTTCGACGGTCCGGTGGAACACATCGATCGTTTCTCGATCCGCGTGCGCGCGTACAGCGAGACCCAAACCTGGTTTGTGGAAGCGACCAACGGGTGGACCTTTTCTCAACAAGGAAACGTGCTTGGCTTTGTTGCAGTCTCGAATCCGGGAATCACACACACGCTCGCCGATCGAGTTTGGAAACACGTCAACGAGTACGTGGCGACGATCGACGCCAACGTCGTGTCCTTGTACGTGAACGGCGAATCCGTACTACTCAACGAGTCCATGGGAGACTCGACGTTCGATTTCGAACCTTGGTCGGTGCTCCAACTCCACGGCGGAACCAGTCCCAAAACGATCTTCGACGTGTTGCAAATCGAACACAACACCGTGTGGACGGCCTCGAACGTGGAGGACATGTACGCCGCTGTAAGTGAACGCACGGACGATCGTCTGATTCAATTCGTAAACACACCAGCCGGTTCCGTCCGCCACGACATGGTTGGTGGAAACATCGAGGATACGGGGCGGATGTCCGTTCGCGTCAAGACGGACAAAGAGACGTCTTCGTGGACGTTGACCGCATCCGACAGTTGGGTGTTTAGGTACGAGTCGAACGTGTTAACTTTCGAAGAACCGGGAGAAACGCAACAAACACGAGAAGTCGACCTGACGGAACAGGTTGTCCAAAGCGTGTCGACCGTGAGCGACTACTTGGTGAACGTGGAACGCCGAAACGTGCACTTCTTCTTCAACGGTCAAAAAGTGAGTACGCAGCCGCGCGCACCAAACACGTTTACATGGTCGCATGCAACCATCGAATCGGAAGCGGATCCCGTCCATCTGGCGGAGATTTTGGTGAACGAGGCGTGGTCCAGCGACTATATTGCCAACGTGTTTACCGCGTGATAAAAACAAAAGATTAATTTTATCACCCTAATGAATAAGGGTTATGATCATATTATCAAGAGACACACGTGTGATAAACACACAGTTGTGGAAAGATTTGGCGTTGACGTACCCCAACGAGGACGTGTCGATTCGGGTGGTGGCGTACAGCGAGACGGACGAGTGGGTGGTGGAGGGGAAGGACGTGTGGCGATTGGAACGAGACGGGAACGTGGTGTCTTTGTTCAATGGATACGGCACTACAACGCCGATGACGAGTTTCGACATTGCCAATCCAGCATTTCACATGAACGATCTCGTGCTCACCGTGAACGGCGACGTCGATACCAACGAGTCCAACATTACCTGTTACATGAACGGATCCCTTGTCGAAGCAAAAACGGTGATCGGGACGATTCGGTTTCGAGACTGGAAAAGCAATCTCGAATTTTATGGAGGCGAGACCACCGACAAGGTGTTGTTCGACCAAATCGCCTTGGATTTCGGAAACGTGTGGTCGTCGACCAAAGTAGACACCTTGTTTCGCGAACAGTCCGTGGCGAACGTTCCGGTCATTCGCGGGGGGTTTAGACGCCAATCCGTGCGTCCGTTGTTCGACGGCGTGCTTCATCATTCGGTTTCCGCGGAGAGCAACGTGACGTTTGCGAACATCGACCAAGACTCGTTTCGCGTGGCGCATTTCCCTCCTCAACACATCGCGTACAAAGACGACGTGACGAGCGATCCGAGTCAACAGGCCACGTTCACCGTGCGCGTAAAAGCGCCGAACGAGTCCGTCGAGTGGAACGTGGTCGGAAGCAACACGTCGTCGAACGACGCCGACAAATGGTACGTGGCTTGGAACGAACCCACTTTGTCGTTCGGAAACGCGGCGGATATGGGGGGAGAGTCCGTGTCCGTCAATCTGTCGGGAAACCTGAACACGACCGGGTACGAAGTGTACGATTTCGTGGTGAACGTGGACCCGTCGAACGTGGCGATGTTCTTCAACGGAAACGTGGTGCACGAAACGAACCAACACGCGTTTTCTTTCATCACGCCGTGGGATCGAATCCGGATGTTTAGCAACACCGAGCCGATGTTCGTCGACATGGTGGAGATTTTGCTCGGAAACGGGCTGAAACCAGACTTTGTGCGTCCGATGCACACGCACACCGAGTACATCAACGCGTTGAAGTTCGACACGACCATCGCGTTCGGCGATCGATTCGACACGGACACGTACGCGAACGTGGAAGATCTGTTTTCGACAGACGGAAACACGTTCACCGGATGGTTGTTTGTGGTGCGCAATGACGTTTCTGCGGGGACGACGTCGTTCTCGAACACCGACTTACACACCATGGTGAACGTTCACCTTCCGTCGGCGAACAGCGATACCGAGTACGTCAAGCTGGACGAGGATACGACCCACGCGGCGTTCGCGGACCTCGGCGGCGGGGTGTCTTTCGCGTTCGCGAACATCCGCACCGAATCGGTGGAAACACTCCCCATCAACACCGCGATGAACGACTACTTGACGGTCATCGTCGTGAAACATGCCGAAAATTATTACGCGATGTACGCCAACAACGAAGGCGGCTTGGTGACCGCAGGCAGTCCGATCACATGGTCGGATCCGATCGCACCCAAAGTCACGAACGTCGCCGACGTGGGTATCGGAAACGTGCGCGTGTCGTTCCAACTCGGAGAGGATGGCGTGTTTTCCAGCAGTGATGTGGTCGCGAACCTTTCGGCCGTTGCGGAAACAGGAAACGTCGGCCCGATCACCATGACCGCAATCGAGGTGACCGACGGCAACGTGTTGGTGGACGACTTGGTCCAAGGCGAAGCGTACACGTTCGTGATTACCAAAACGTACACGAATCCGTACGAATTCGTGGTGGGGTCCAATGTCGAGGACACGGACGCACATCATTCGGTGGCGCAACTTCCCGCGTCGCCGAACATCACCGGCGTGGACAATCGAGGCCCGGGCGAAGTGTTGGTCCGTTTCGACATCGGCGCCAACAACGGGTTCACGTTGGACTACGCGAACGTGGTGGGTGTGACCACGGACTTTGTCGGTTCCAACGTCAACCAACCCATTACGCAAGCCAATATCGATGCGAACAACGTGACCGTCGGTGAATTGACGGAAGGCGCTTCGTACGATTTCACCATCACCGTGCACTATTCGGAACCGTACGCGTACTCGAACGTGAGCGCGGACAAATTTTCGCACGACGTACCGAACGCGTCGACCGCCGATCTCGGCATGTACTTTTCGGAATCCAACGTGTACGAAATCATCAATGACGAACACAATTTTTCAGGAAGCAACGTATCAAAGTACGTCGGGTTTTTCGTGCGGGTGGACGACGACAGCGGCGGAATTTCCGAGGCAAATCTCGTAACGTACATGGACGTGATTGCCGACCACGAATCCGATAAGTATTCTGACACCACATTGGTGAAGCTGATCGACGAAGGGTCGAACCCCATGCACGAACCGTTCTCAAACGTCACCTTATCCTCGGCGTTCGATTCAGTGGATTCGGTTTCGCCGTCAGGTTCGCGTTCGTCCATTGACTTGTCGGAATCGTCGACTTCCAAATACTTGGCGGTCATTGTGGCGCAGAACCAAGACGATTCGACCATGTACTACGCGAGTTACGCCAATATTGGCAGCTCCACGCCAACGATTATGATCGGTTTGCAAAAACCCGAATATCCTACCATTGTTTCCGTACTCGACGTGGCGGAAGGGAACGTGCGCGTCGACTACCGATTGGGGAATCTCGGAACCATTTTTCTGAATTTCGATTCAGCGAACGTGATTGCCACGACTTCCGGAGGATCCAACGTGGATATGTCGATTACGATCGAAGGAACAGAACCGTACGAAGGCAACGTGGTCGTGCACGGCTTGACACAGGGCGCCGAGTACACGTTCACCATCATCAACACCCATTCGGACCCGGGCGTGTACGAAGTCGAGACGTTGACGGGAACCGATCACACGGTCGCCGAATTGCCGGAAACCCCGACGGTTCAAGTGTTCGACGTCACGGAAGGAAACGTGCGCATTCAGTACACGCTCGGGACCAACCAATTTTTCCAGATAGGGAACATTTCCGCAAATACCCTATATTACGCCAACACAACTGATGGTACAATATACAGTGTTCCAGGTTTTAGCCCGACCGAAGCGTCCGGAAACATATTTGTGGACGGTCTGGCGCACGACAGAAAAGAATACACATTCATGATCGAGTTAGAGTACGTGTCTCCGTACAACCATGTCGTGGAAGGAAACACGAAGTACACGCTGAAAATATTGCCGGACAAACCGACCATCGCGAACGTGGTCGACTACTCGGCGAACACGGT
>Ga0181558_10002497_pt1 | contig 17393 bp, 18 predicted proteins | sample 011ome_22_FD_133754 | JGI IMG/M metagenome (GOLD analysis project Ga0181558, IMG submission 133754) | Coastal salt marsh microbial communities from the Groves Creek Marsh, Skidaway Island, Georgia - 011507BT metaG (megahit assembly) | ecosystem: Environmental > Aquatic > Marine > Intertidal...
ATGTTAGCAATCACTTTCAACAGATCTTCTGCTTCTCTATATCCATTGGCTGCTAGGTAGAGCTGACCATTGTGACGCACAACTACTGAAGGAAAACCCTTGATTCCCATTTCTGCGGCAAGTTGAAAATCAGATCGCGTATTGTATCGAGCTTCTTCAGAATTGAATTTTTGTTTGAAAACAGCCGTATCAAGGTCAAACGCTTTGGCTATTTCGGTGAAAGTATTCTCGGAGGTCATGTCTTTGTTGTCCACATAGAATGCTCTCTGCACTGCTTTGAAAAAATCCAATTCAATTTCGGGATTCATTTCTCGGGCAACTACAACGGCTCGACTTCCTGGCTCTGTGTCCAATACAAAGCTCTCATCACCAATAACGCCATAATTGATGGGCAGACCAGTGCGCTTCTCTATTTCTTTCCAGTGATGTTCTAAAAAATCACCTAAATCAGCCATGGTTTCAGTTCCTTGAGGTCTTAATCCTCCTAGAACAACTTTGAAATCATAGCCAGGCAAGGCCTCTTTTACTTTCGTTATTTCTGGTGCGAACCCATAGCACCAGCTGCACATTGGGTCTCCGATATAAATAATGGTTGGGTTTTGTGCTTGAAGCCAAGAGTAAGACATGAGGTAGAATAATATTAAACTGAAGTAGAATTTCATCGTTCAACCAGGACTAAAAGAATCGCAAGTGTAGTCAATAACAATACTTTGATCCATTTGGTTGTAGTCCAAAACGATGGGTGTTTGATCATGCGCGCTGCACGGCCTGAAATCAGTGCGATGCCTGAAAATACAATAAATGAAACGAGTATAAAAATTAATCCCAAAACCATCATTTGGTACATTGGGCTCCAACCGCTGGTGCTAACAAATTGTGGCAAGAGCGCTATAAAGAATATGCTGACTTTAGGATTCAGTACATTCATAATGAATCCTCTTTTAAATATGGTGATGAATGGTTCTGTATCGGCTTGTTTTCCAACTACCACTTCCAGGGGTTGTTCTTTCCATGCGCCATACGCTAGAAACAATAAATAGGACGACCCTAAATACTTTATAATGGTGAATAGAAGGTCATTTTGCAGTACAATTAAAGAAACTCCAGTAGCCACTAGGGTGGTATGTACAATGACTCCGATCATGAGGCCTGAGGCAATACCAACCCCTTGACGCCATCCTTTCGAAACGCTTTCTGTGAGTACGTAAACATTATCGGGACCTGGAGTTGCCGCGAGTAGCAATGTAGCAAAGGCGAATTGAATAAGGAGTGAAATTTCCAACAGACTTAAAGTTTAGAAGCGTAATAAGGTTTTATGATTTTCAATGAGACCAATATGTCTAGCACTCGGTTAAAATGGGTGGAGTCATGAATAAGTTGAACATCCCATTCTAGCGTAGAAAACCATTCTCGGACATCGCTCGGCTCAAGATGAAAGGTTTGTACGATACTGTCTATGGTTGTTTCTTCTTTGTTTATAAGCGATTGAGCGATTTGTCTAACCTCATCAATGACGCGATAAACAAGCTCTTTCTGGCTTTGTAAATATTCCGTTCTCACAGCAATAACAAATGGTTCCCACGGAGTAGGGAATTCATCAATACGCCTGAATGTGCCTTCGTCTACGAGGGGTTTGGTGGTGTATTTTTCCCATAAATAGAGATCGGCATCATTGTTATCCATGGACTCGGCTGCACCGCGCATGTTGTTTACAATTATAAACTGACTATCCCTTAATTCAATGCCAAAATTCTTCGCATAAAGGTACGCCATGAGGTGCGAGCCAGATTTCGGCCTGCTGATGGCAAATTTTGTTTGAGAATTTATTCCTTCGTCTGGATTGTACGACCCATTTGCATGGGTGTGAACTCCCCAGATCAAAGGACTTTTAACATAGCTTGCAATGATGGTCACATCCTTCTTCGAATAACTATGCATTAAAGTACCCTCAGTTAACAAAACAGCCATGTCGAGCTCCTTGTTTTCTATAGCTTTCAGCATGGCACCAGTACCGTTGTCATTTGTTCTCCAATCGATGGCTACGCCTTCTGATTGAAATGGTTGCGACTTAAATAGTTGGTAAAAAGGGAGGTTGTAATGTTCTGGAACTCCCGCAATCCTGATCGTTTTCATCCTCAAAGTTTTCAAATAAACGCCCAATCGGTTGTTGTATTGAATGATTAATTCAGAGAATCCAAACGATTATCTCTGAATTTTGTGCGAATGTACTGCAGTAATATCTTCCTTTTAATTGATATCTTCTTCAGCACCATGGGTCAATGCCTTAAGTTTCTTCACAAAAACCAACAGCAGTAAACCAAAGGCCAAGCAAAATATAGTTACGCCTGTAAAAACATCTAGTGCGCCTGCACTCTCAGCTGCTTCACCAATAAGTCCTGCCACTTTGTTGCCTAGCCCAGTGATGGCGAAGTAGGCGCCCATCATAAAGCTGGCGTATTTAGCTGGCGCCAATTTCGTGATGAAAGAAAGTGCCACGGGAGAGCTGCTTAACTCGCCCAGTACATGGAGGAAGTAGGAGAGTAGCAACCAGTACAGGCTGGCTTTTTCCAATGCCAATACGCTTACTTCATAGGCTGCACCCATCAGCGCCATAAAGCCAAAGCCCATCACTATGGTTCCTATGGCCATTTTAAAAATGGCAGAAGACTCTTTGCCTCGCTTTTTCCACCACAACCAAAATGCAGCCATTGGTGCACCTAATATGATGACATAAAATGCATGCAACGATTGCAAGAAACTCGCTGGAATTTCATAGCCAAATACCATGCGATCAACGGTTTGCTTCGCATATAGGTTCATGAATCCACCCGCTTGCTCATAGGCACCCCAAAACACAATCATGATTAGAAAAGACAGCATTAAAACGATGGTTTTGTCCTTTTCTATTTTGGTAAGCGGCTGTTTCATCAATGCCGCTGTTTCCGGGTTGGATTGGTGCGAATCGCCAATACCAGTGAGGTGCTTTTGTCCAAACACATAAACAATTTGTCCCAGGATCATTCCAAAACCAGCCAAGCTGAAGCCTAAATGCCAATCAACTACCTCACCATAATAACCTACGAGCAAAGGAGCTGTAAAGGCCCCGATGTTTATACCAATGTAAAAAATCGTGAATCCTGCGTCTCTTTTGATATCTCCCTTTTTATAGAGTCCGCCAACCATGGTGCTAATGTTCGGTTTTAAGGCTCCAACTCCCGAAATGATCAATGCCAGTCCGGTGTAAAACGCCATGATCGAATCAATGGCCAGTACAAATTGTCCGATGATGATTAGGACTCCACCAAGCAATACTGATTTTTTCTGACCGAGCCATCGATCGGCAATGATTCCGCCTGGAATACTCATCATGTATACAAGCATACCATACCATCCGTACAATTCAAGAGCGGCCTCATTGCTCCAACCCAACCCAGGATTTTCTCCCAACGTTTCGGCCGTGAGGTACAACACTAAAATTGCACGCATACCATAAAAAGAAAATCGCTCCCAAAGTTCAGTGAAGAAAAGAATAAAGAGTCCTTTGGGATGGCCGAAAACAGTATTTTGCTCCATGAGGTAAAAATTGGCGATGAAAGTAAAGCCTATGATTCAAATTTGAAGTTCTAATCTGTAAAACATGGAAATAAGGAAAGCCACGAAAGATGATGAGGCTTCGGTGGTAGAAATCATGAACCAAGCCATCCGAGATTCTAAGAACGCCTACTTGAAATTGCTAAGCGACAAAACACAGAATGCTTGGTACAGCGGACTCATGGAAAAAGCAATCGCATTTGTTGTCGCTACCCTTGATGGAGTAGTGGTGGGGTGGGGCACACTCACACCATACAGGGAAGGGCGTGGTGCATTATCTAGCAATACCGAAATCACATTTTATGTGCACGATCATTTTAAACGTAGGGGGGCAGGAACAATGCTCATACAGCACTTGGAGAATCAAGCGATGATAAACGGAAAGTCACAAGCCGTGGCCATACTGATGGATGACAATCGTGAGAGCAAGCAATTGTTGCAAAAATTGGGGTATAGTGTTCGAGGCGAGTTTCCAAAAATTGCTCGTTTTTCGCACAAGTTAGTTGGGCATTTATACATGTGGAAATCCTTGGATTTGAATCACGAATTGAAGTGACAATTGTCATACTTGAAAATACAACTTCATCCTTCGATCCGCGTATCTTTAAAGGAGATAGGAAAGCCATGAAAAACCTTTTGAACATACCCATTGTATCGGCCTATTATTCGATGCGGAAGCCGGGAGCAATCGAAAAAGCCCATGGCACGGAGGATCCTGTGGTAGTATTGGATGCAGATAATCAAGTATTTAGCATCACAGGTAGTTCAAATCCAGAGAACACCAAGGAGTTTTTCGCTGACATTTTCATTTGGATGGAGATTTATTCATTTTGTCCGCTTCAAAATCAAATGTTAGTAGTTGAATTGTCAGGTTTCAATTCAAGTTCTTCGTTATACCTTCTCAAATTATTTGAAATGTGGTTGAGTATCGATTTAGGAAATGACGTACTCTGGATTGCTGAAAAATCAGATGAAACAATGATTAATGCAGGAGAGGAGTTTCAGGAATTAATAGGAGAACGGTTGCACTTGAAAATCAAGGAATAAGCACAATTATTTATATGCAAACTTGATCAAATGCTCAATTCCAACTACATCTAGCGTGCGCTCATGCGTGGCTTCCAGTATCACCTTTGGTGCTACGCCTGCATCAAAGGCTTCTTTCCATCGCGCTGCGCAAAGACACCATCTATCGCCAGGTCGTAATCCTGCAAAGTTGAATTCAGGCCGTGGAGTAATCAAGTCATTTCCTCTTTGTCTTGAAAAGATTAGAAAATCTTCGGTGACAACACAGCATACGGTGTGTACACCAAAGTCTTCCTCGCTTGTATTGCAACAACCATCACGGAAAAAGCCCGTCAAAGGTTGAGCGCTACATGTGATAATTGGTTCTCCAAAAACGTTCAATGCTTCCATTCTTTTCATTTACTTGAAACCCAGCTCACACTCCAATTGTTCGCGCATTTCTGAAAGTCCATTTTTAAACGCTTGATCGATTCGAGGGTATTCAGGTTTCAGAGATTTGATTTCGTCAACAATCACTTGACTTACTGCTGCGCGCATATACCATTTATGATCCGCAGGGATAACGTACCAAGGTGATTGTGAAGTGGATGTTTCTTGGATGCAGCGTTCATAAGCTTTTTGATACGCGTTCTAATATCCACGCTCTTTCATATCCGAGTCAGAGATTTTCCAATTTTTATCTTCTCAGTTTATTCGTTTAAGAAATCGTTTGGCTTGTTCTTTTTTGGAAAGGTGCAAGAAAAACTTGATCACTTTAATGCCATTGGTGTGAAGGCGTTGCTCATAGTTTCTGATCTGAGCGTATCGCTCATTCCAAAACTCATCCGATATATCAGATACTTTATTCACGCCAGGGAGCATTTGGTTGAGTACAATTTCGGGATGCACCTTAGTCACCAGCACTTCCTCGTAATAAGAACGATTGAAGATGCCAATCATTCCTCGCTCCGGTAAATCTCTTGTACTTCGCCATAAATAATCATGATTCAGTTCGAGGGCACTTGGGTGCTTAAAGCTTTTTACAATGCAACCCTGTGGATTGATGCCCGAAAGCACATGATTTATCGTACTGTCCTTTCCCGCAGCGTCCATTGCCTGAAAAATGATCAATACTGCATATCTTCCATGAGCATACAATTTGTCTTGTAGCGTGCGAAGATCAAGCGTGTTTCCCACTAAGGTTTCAATGCACATTACCTTGGTTAAATCGCCCGTGAAGTCAGTTGCGGTAGATTCAATGGAGAATTTATTTCCCTTGGTAATTCTGAAATAATCTGTATTCATTGTTGTGGTTCGTTACCTCAGCAATGTAAACAAAGTCTAATAACGCTCAGGGTGAACAAATTGATCGATGAACTGCAAGAAGTTTTCAGGTGGATGATGACCTTTGTCATAATGCCTGGTTAGGTGAGAAAACACTTGCTCTTGGTGCAAATGATACCTATTGGCGATGCTGTGTGAAAGATCAACTTTGCTCGGGTCATGCCGCTCAAAGAACTCTTCTAGTCTTTGTTGGAATTGTTGCTTCGTGAAAGTCATACTTCTTGGTTTTTGATTGATACCCAAAAGTAGAGGTAGGGGCTTGTGAATTTCATGACATTCATCTGTTTCAAAACTTAATTGCGACAGTTTTTATTGCCAAAATGGGGTTGCGGGTTCTTTTCATTTGGCTACCTTACACGTTTTAATATTATCAAAGAAACTATATGAATATTCCGAAGTTTATTATCCCCATGGTTGCCGTTGTGTTTATCGTGATTTATGTGCTCGCCACTTCCACCAAAACCATTGATTCTGGAAAGGCAGGAGTGCTCTACCGCAAGTTTTCAAATGGGGTAGATACAACGCATACCTATTCAGAGGGCTTTCACATCATTGCCCCGTGGAATACCATGTTTATTTATGAAGTTCGTCAGCAGGAGATTTTTGAAAAAATGGCAGTTCTGTCTTCCAATGGTCTGGACATTAAACTCGATGCCTCCATTTGGTTTCAACCCGACTTTGCAAAGTTGGGAAATCTGCACCAGGAAAAAGGCGAAAATTACATCGAACGAATCATCATGCCAGCGGTAAGATCTGCCACAAGAAGCGTAGTGGGTAGGTATACTCCCGAGCAGATTTATTCGAGCAAAAGAGATGCTATTCAACAAGAGATTTTCGAAGAAACCAAGAAAATTGTTGAAGGTCAGTACATTCAGCTGAATAGTGTTTTGGTGCGTGATGTTACGCTTCCTACCACCATTAAGGAAGCGATAGAGCGTAAATTAAGGCAAGAGCAAGAGTCTCTTGAATATGAGTTTAGACTCGAAAAAGCTGAAAAAGAGGCCGAAAGACAGCGTATTGAAGCGGAGGGTAAGGCAGCAGCCAATAAGTTGCTTAACGCATCTTTGACATCCAATATTTTGAAGGAAAAAGGCATTGAGGCGACCTTGAAATTGGCTGAATCGAACAACTCGAAGGTGATTGTGATTGGTTCTGGTGACGATGGAATGCCGATCATCCTCAATGGGAACTAACCATGGTGCCAACCAATTAAGAATTCAACGTCTGACTTATTGAGTATTTTCAACCACCCTAAATGAAGCTCACTAAACAAAAACATCACGGCTTGTTGAGAAAGTATTCTTTCTCTGTTGGATTCATGCTGTTGTTTTTGGCTTCTTATGCCCAAGTGCCCACCAACCAAGACTGTTTAGGTGCGATTCCTATTTGTGCCGATACGTTTACTGTCAATTTCAACCACAACGGCATGGGGAATTATCCCAACGAGATCTTCAATGTCTCCTCATGTTATGCTCCAGAACAAAGAAGTGTTTGGCTTAAATTCACCATTCAGCAAGGTGGTTTGCTGCGTTATTCAATTACTCCTTTAGATCCTAATCAAGACCACGATTGGACGCTTTTCGATATGACCAGTACTTCGTGCGCTCAGCTAGCCACCTTTGCCGGAGCATCAGGAGCAATGGCGAGGTCGAACACTTGGGGTGTGTTTGGCGTGAACGGTCCATCAGGGGTAAGCACGCCAAATGGAGGTGTTGGCAATTGCAATGGTCCGGGAAACTTTAATGGTCCTCAATGGGATGCCGATCTTCCTGTGGTTGCTGGCAGCACTTATTATTTGCACATCACCAATTGGACCGGAACAGTGTATGGTTTTACCATTGATTTTTCTGCATCCACTGCAGTTCTTTACGACATAATCCCTCCAGCGATGGATTCAATTTCATCTTCGGTAAATTGTCAAACGTTCGACAGTATTGTGTTTGCATTTGATGAGGCATTGGTTTGCAGTTCGGTGCAGGCTGGAGATTTCGCATTAACTGGCCCAGGCGGTGCGTACACAATTACATCAGCCAATTCGGTGAATTGCACAGGCGGCCTTTCAAATGAAGTTGTCGTTCACTTTTCACCACCCGTAACCCAAGTAGGAAACTACACTTTGGAAATCATTCCGGGAGCGAATTATGTTGAGGATCTGTGTGGAAATTTAGATACGCTGGACAGCGTAACGTTCACCTTTGATGGTTTGATTCAGACTCAAATGACGGCATCTGAATTGGATTGCTTCGAAGAATGCATTGGAACAGCTCAAGTTTCAGTGATAGGTGGAGCAGCGCCTTTTACCTACGATTGGAACAATGGACTTCCTCCCATAGCTTCTCAAACGCAATTGTGTGCTGGTTTTCATACGGTCACCGTTACAGATTCTCTCGGGTGTGAAATTGTTGACTCTATTGAAGTGACCCAACCCGATGAACTCGTGCAAACGCTTGTTTCATCCACTGAACTTTCTTGTCCAAATTCACAGGCTTGCGATGCTCAGGCAGAGGTGTCAGCTTCTGGTGGCGTTGCTCCTTACTATTATCAGTGGCAATCGGGGTCGTTTGGTGCAACTGGAAACAACCTTTGTGAAGGTTCTAATTATGTAATTGCTTCTGATCAGAATGGCTGTATAGACACATTTGATGTGATTATAGGTGTTCCAGATCCAATAGCCACTACCAGCGCTGGCGATACCTTGATTTGCATTGATCAAATTGCTTCAATGGCGGCTGCATCGTCAGGAGGAACACCTCCATTTTCTTACATCTGGTTTACCGATTCGTTGTTAACAACAGTGCTGTCTCAAAGTCAAACACCTCAAGTTTCGATCGATACTACTACATCGTATTGGGTAAGAGTCACTGATGCCAACGGTTGCCCTGGCGACACGGCCAAAGTCACCATTCGGATCCGACCGCCTCTTGGACTGGACTTGCCAATGATCGACACCATTTGCCCTTATGACACCATTGATGTTGAAGTTGCAGGAACTGGAGGCGACTCAATTTACACCTATGCTTGGAGCACTGGAACGTTTGGGCCAGAAATAACCATCAGTCCAGATTCATCTCAATGGTATCAAGTCACGGTTTCAGATTTTTGCGGCACTCCATCATACGTGGACAGCGTTTACGTGCAAGTAGGCGGCTATTCAAGAATTTTGGCGCAGATAAATTTTGAAGACGATTCAATCTGTGCGGGAAGATCAGTTTACCTCATTGCTTCGGGACGAGGCGGATTCAATGGCCCAGATGAATATCAATACCGATGGTCGCATACCAATGATGGTGAACCCATACAATTTGTGCAACCTTCTCAAACCACAACTTATTCCGTAACCATCTCAGATCTATGCTTGTCGCAAGCGAGTGTAGGGGAGAAAACTGTGTTTGTTGGCAGTCCTGAAACACCGGTTTTACAGGCAAATCCGAACGAAGCGTGCGCAGAAGCAGACGTTTGGATAATCAACCGCTCGTTTAATGAAACCAGTAACTACACGTGGGTGTTTAGTGACGGAACAATCCTAAACCAATTGGCGAATGACAGCGCTATGGTGGCCTTTGACCAACCTGGCTGCTTTGACGCTCGCGTTGAAGTAATGACAGAGTTTGGATGTTATTCAAGCACCAATTTTCCCTGTATTGTAAAAATTCTCCAGCAACCGAAAGCAGACTTTACAGCCAATCCAAATAATCCAACGAATGTACATCCAGACGTGACCTTTGTTAATTCATCGAAAAATGCAGATGTATTTACTTGGTATATAGGAAGGGATACCCTTGAAGGAATAGATCAAGTGTATAAGCTTTTTAATGAATATGCTATGGATAGCGCGGTAACTTTAGTGGCCCTGACAGACGAAGGTTGCGTTGACACGCTGTCGAAAACCTTTTATTTTCAATATGAAACATTGATCTATTATCCAAATAGCTTTTCACCGAATGAGGACGGTTTGAACGATATTTTTAAAATAAGCGGGGAAGCGATTCAAGTGACGGACTTTCATCTTCAGATTTTTAATCGTTGGGGCGACTTGTTTTTTGAAAGCAACGACATTGCCATTGGTTGGGATGGCCGCGCTCCAAATGGTGAGTTCATTGAGGCTGGTAGCTATCCTTTCATTCTTGAATACAGAAACAACCTAGGCCAACTCAAGGCAATCAGAGATCAGATCATTGTTTCTAAAACGGGCAAGAAAGTAGGATTGCGATAGCCATAAGCAAATAGTTTTATCTTCTTTTGTACGCTATCAAGAACTTCTAATTTTCTCGAATGGACATTCTCACTTTAGTTATCGGCATCGCAGTGGGCGTTGTTATTGGTTGGCTTATTGCAAAGGTCTTCAAGCCTGCTGAACAAGGTTTTGAAAAGGATGAAAACAGCATAAGCATTGAGCGATACAATGACCTTCAAGCTCACTTAAATTCAGTGCAGTCTGAAAAAAGCAAGGCAGATGAAGAAGTAATCAGACTCAATACCGAATTAAGCAAATGGACTGAACGTCACGAGCAAATGGAGCTGAGACTCAAGGAGCAAAAAGGAGAGTTGGGCGAGCTGCAGGAAAAGTTTAAAAATGATTTCAAGGTGCTTGCGCAAGAAATACTTGAGAAAACAGGACATACCTTCAAGGAACAGAATAAAGAACAAATTGGTACTATTCTAGCGCCATTCAAAGAAAAGCTCGAAAGCTTTGAGAAAAAAGTAGAGGAGACCTATGAAAAAGGAAAGGCAGAAACCATATCGCTGAAAAGTGAAGTGAAAATGCTGAGTGAGCAAAGTGCTAAACTCTCAAAGGATGCCGAAAACTTAACCAATGCGCTTAAGAGTGATGTTAAAGCACAAGGAAACTGAGGGGAGGTGATCTTGGAGAGAATTTTAGAGAAAAGTGGGCTTTCTAAGAATCAGGAATACTTCATTCAAAACAGCATCACCACAGATGATGGTAGACGTTTTCAACCCGATGTGATCATCAAACTACCCGATGATAAGAATGTGATCGTTGACTCAAAAGTATCACTGATCGCTTATGAACGCTTTTCATCGGCCGAAAACACGGAAGAACAACAAGCACACCTCAAAGAGCACATAGCGTCTATCAAAGCCCACGTAAAAGGCTTGAGCGACAAGAACTACCAAAGCCTATACGGGATTGATGGACTGGACTTTGTTTTGCTTTTTATTCCTATTGAAGGAGCATTTTCAGCTGCAGTACAATACGACAACACGTTGTTTCAAGATGCTTTTGACAAGAATGTGGTGATCGTTTCTACTTCTACCTTACTGGCAACCCTGAGAACGATTGCGAGTATTTGGAAACAAGAGAAACAAACGCAAAATGCCATAGAGATCGCACGACAAGGCGGTGCATTGTATGATAAGTTTGTTGGTTTAACCGAAGATCTTTTGAGCTTAGGCAAACAGATGGATACAGCAAAGAAGTCGTATGAAGGAGCCATGAACAAGATTTCTTCAGGCTCAGGCAATTTGATAAAAAAGGCAGAGGACTTGCGGAAATTGGGTTTAAAAGCCACCAAGCAAATCGATCAAAAACTTATTGATAAGGCAGATCAAGAAAACTAGAACTGTAGAAAAAGAAAAACCCACAAGACAAAATCTTGTGGGTCGTATAATAGTCTGGCCAATAAGGCCAATATATTAGAGATTATCTTCTTCTGTTCTCTTCAGCTTTCTTTACTACAATCTCGCGACCTTTCAAAGAACTTCCGTCCAATTGATTGATTGCGTTCATTGCGTCCTCATCGCTTTCCATCTCTACGAAACCGAATCCTTTAGAACGTCCAGTATCGCGATCAGTTATTACTACTGCTGACATTACTGAGCCATGCTCTTCGAATACCGTTTGGAGGTTTTCACTTGTTACTCCATAATCCAGTTTTGCTACAAAAATCTTCATGTTATAAAATGTGTAATTGAAAAAAATCCCTCAATGTATTTTTTAGTTGATGAGGGGGTGAATAAAATTTATTATAAGTAGGCTTTCAGCTCACTTCCGAGCGTTTTGGCCATTCTTTTTAATGCTTGTTTTTTGATTTGCCTTACGCGCTCCTTGCTCAGATTGAGTTTTAATGCGATGGCAGTCAATGAAAGTTCGTCAGAACCAATTCCAAAGTTCAATGTGAGGATCTCTCGCTCCGTTGAGTTCAGGTTCACCATCGAACGTTGTAGTTCAATGTTTAATGATCCTTTCATCAAGGCGCGATCCGTTTCTACATCTCCACCAGAAAGGGTGTCTGCGATGCAGAAATCATCTGTATCCCACAACGGAACATCGATCGAAACTCCTTTTTGAGCACTTTCAATGGATGATGAAATGCTTTCTTCGGTGAAGTCTAGTATTTCGGCCAACTCATTGGTGGTAGGCTCGCGTTCAAATTCCTGTTCTAAACTTGTGCTTGCTTGCTTGATCTTACGAATGTTATTCGTTTGACTTAACGGCAAGCGTACTGTTCTTGAATGTTGAGCTATGGCTGACATAATGGATTGTCTGATCCACCATACGGCATACGAGATGAATTTGAATCCACGCGTTTCATCAAATTTCTCTGCAGCTTTGATCAACCCAACGTTCCCCTCGCTAATCATATCAATCAAAGGCATGCCTTGTCCTTGGTATTGCTTCGCAACGGAAATCACAAACCTCAAGTTTGCTCGCACCATGCGGTCGAGCGCTTCACTATCGCCTTCTCTGATGCGCTTTGTAAGCTCTACTTCTTCCTCTTGAGTAATCATGGTCTCTCGACTTACTTCGTTCAAGTACTTATCGAGGGTCAGATTGTTTCTGTCGGTGAAAGTGGCGGCTATTTTTAACTGGCGCATGTGAGTTTTAATTCTTTGTTAATTAGTGTATTAAGATACAAACGTTAAAGCTTTACCTGCTTTTCCAGCACGACCAGTTCTACCTATTCTATGGATGTAGCTATCAAAGGTTTGTGGCACTTGATAGTTGATCACATGGGTAACATTTGACACATCAATGCCCCGAGCAGCAACATCGGTTGCTACCAACACCCTTATCCGGCCTTGCTTGAATGCATTCAATGCAGTTTGGCGTGCATTCTGGCTTTTATTGCCATGAATGTCATCAGACTCAAAACCGGCTTTATTCAATTGAATGCACAGTTTTTTCACTTGATGCTTGGTTTCTTCAAACACGAGTACCTTTTGGTATTCCTCATTAGCAATGATTCCGCACAACACATCAAACTTATTTTCTCCTGAGGCTATCCTCACGATATCCTGATCGATATGATCGCCCGTGCTTTGTCCCTGGCTCACTTTCACCGTTGCATGATTGGTAAGGATACCAGCGATCAAGGATTCTTGTGTTTTGTCCAGTGTCGCAGAGAAGAGCAGAGTGTGTTGGCGCTGATGCATTCCACTGATGAGTTTCTTTACATCATGCACAAATCCCATGTCGAGCATTCTGTCAAACTCATCCAATACCAAGGTGTTAAACGCGTTCAAGTTCAACGCCTTTCTATTGGCCAGGTCAAGCAATCGGCCTGGTGTGCCAATTACTACATGCGCTTTTCTGCGTAGGTTGTCTAAATCGCGGTTGATGTTTGTTCCACCAATATGGCAAGAGCTGTATAAACCAAGTCCCTTAGCCATGCTTTTAAACTCGTCTTCGACTTGGGTGGCCAACTCGCGTGTTGGCACCATAATTAAAGCATAAGGTTTTTGTGGAGAACGCATTAATTCGTCAATGATCGGAATCAAGAATGCTCCTGTTTTACCTGTTCCAGTTTGAGCGATGCCCAATAAATCACGTCCTTCTAAAAGGGTTTCTAGGGTCTTGTCTTGTATTTCAGTAGGGCGCTCGAAGCCTTTGGCTTGTAAACACGCCCTTAATTTTTCGTTGATTGGAAGATCAGCAATAAAGCGATCCGACTGGTAATCTTGAATTTCTACGTTGCTTGCTTTCTTCACCAATAGGGAAGGGTTCAATATGGATGGTTTTCTACCTCCACGGCTTTGAGGTCTACCACCTCTGTTGCGATTTCCACCTGATGGTCTTCCGGCATTGGAATTCGCGCTTTTCGATTTGTTTTTGTTTTTAAACGATGTATGATACATGCACTTCTAGATACTTTGCGATAATTGTTTTCGCGTTTATATTCATCAGTTCACGCGCTGAACTGAGCTTTACTATTTAATTTGGATTGTTTTAGGAAGCATTTTTTCACCACATGGGTGAGCTTCTTTCAATTCTTTAACTGCGCTGGGCTAGAGAACAACTCATAAATCCTCAATTTTTTGATGCGAAACATGTTTAAATGCATCCATTGAGAACGAGCGAAAAAATCACTTTCGCTGAACTTAGCCGAGTCAGAAAGTAAAGAGAGGGTTTCTTGTGATGCCGAATAATTGGCTTTAGGGAAAAACTGTCTAGACAGAAAGTCTGCTAAGAATATGCAAAAGTAATCTAATTAGTAGAGCAATTACATGAGTTGCTCCGAATAACGCTTATTGTGAGTATTTCGATGCTTTATGCCTAATCTTGCGGTGTATTAGAAGATTATGAAGTTTGAACAATACCGCATCGCTGAGGGAATTAAAACGAGTATAGCCAAGCTGGGCTACAAGAAGCCTACCGACATTCAGTACAAGTCGATTCCAGCAATTCTTAAAGGAGAGGATGTGCTTGCTATTGCCCAAACTGGAACAGGAAAAACGGCCGCTTTTGTCATTCCTATCTTGCATCTTTTGCAGGAACGCAAGATCGAAAGGAGGTCCGATGGTGTTAAGTGCTTGGTTATGACACCCACCCACGAATTAGCGCTTCAAGTGCACAATGTGTTTCAAGAATTGGGAAAACATACCAGGGTAACTTCTTATTGTTTGCATGGAGGTGTGGAGCAAGCGCCTCAAATTGAAAAACTCAATGAAGGGGTAGATGTGTTGGTGGTTACACCCGGACGGATGTTTGATTTACTTAATCAAGGTGAACTCAGACTAGGTAGGGTTGAAATATTGGTGTTAGATGAGGCCGACCATATGCTCGACCTAGGATTCATAAAAGACATACGCGATGTCATGCGCCACATTCCTGAGCGCAGGCAAACCTTGTTTTTCTCAGCTACCATCAACGAAGAGATCAAGGATTTAGCTTATTCACTGGTGCGCAATGCGATTCGCATTCAGATTTCGCCAAAGGATCCTGTATCTAAGAACATTGAACACTCGGTGGCTTTCATTGAGATGGATGATAAGCGTTTCTTTTTAGAAGGATTCATCAATAGTCATCCAGAAAGCAAGATGTTGGTTTTTGTGCGCACCAAGGTGAGGGCAGAACGGGTGAAGAAAGCGATGGAGCGCGTAGGCCTAATTACCGATACCATTCATAGCGACCGCGAGCATGCCGACCGTGAGAAAACCATGAAGGATTTTCGCTCTGGCGATTTGAAAGTATTGATCGCTACTGATGTGAGCGCGCGTGGAATCGATATTCCCAATGTGGAATACGTGATCAATTACGACCTTCCAGAAACGGCAGAGCAATATGTGCATAGGGTGGGACGAACGGGCAGAGGAACCCAAAAAGGCCAGGCTTATTCCTTCTCGAGCAGCGAAGAAAAAGAGCTATTAAAAGAGATTGAGGAGAATCTAGGAAATCCGATCAGCAGACTCATTGTAAGCAAGGATGAGTATCAGCTTACAGTGGATAACAGTAAGGCAAATGAACACGATTGGCAGTCGTTAATTGATGAAGCCGAAGAATTTCAAGCAAAAAAGAAAAAAGCGAAGGCCAAGAAAAAAGCAAAAAAGAAGTGATTCTTAGTACTTGAAGAATGGCTGAAAACAGCTATTCTGCTTTCAACTATTGCACGCTAAGTTGCACAATCAAACTCTACTTGATTATGTTAAAAGGTTATCGCTTGTGTGCCAGCAGTAGAAAGGTTAGTGATGAACACATTGTACATACGGATGGTTGTTCTGAGTTAGATAAGGTGGAAGAATTGGAATACATTGGATTGTGTACTTCTTCGCATGCTGCCATTTCAGAAGCTCAAAGAAGGGGATACCACCAAGTGAAAGCATGCAATGTATGTTCGCACCGGTGGGATCCTCATGTGTATTAGTACGTTTTAATGCACCACCATTTTAGCCTGTTGCTGTTGCGCATCATTTGAATATTGCAATTGATATACTCCTTGACCTAAGCGATTTACATCTAATGTGGTAATCGAAGCATTTATGGCTTTTTGCAGCACTAATTGTCCTTGCACATTGTAGATCGCCACGTTTCCTTCAGCAGATTATGTATTGATGGTAACTGCATCAGAAGCAGGGTTAGGGAATATGGAAAAACTACTTTCTTCCGTCTTGTCGATGCCAACAGAGCAGCAGAATTCATATTCAAAGTCGCCACACGAAGTGGTGCCTGTATCATACAATTCTTGAAGATGGTCTGAATAATCCTTCATTTTCAGAACTGCTCCGGTTCTATCATTCATTTTTTGTGCGAATACATACACCATCTCGAAGGAATTATTGCTTCCAGCTTCCAAGCTTATTGGCCCCATGCTGAAAACACCTCTTCGATCACCAGAAGGGTTTCCTGCAGAGAATTCGTCCCAGAAAGGAGTTGCAACACCACCAGTTCCTACGAAAACGGAATCTGACGAATCTGGAAACATGAATCGACATTCGATCGTCACTTTTTATGAGCGAATCGGTGTAGTTACTAGGCTTGAAACAGTGCGCAAAAGACTTGAGTTTCAGTTTGGATTTCAATTGGAGAACATACAGAAAGCTGGCTGGAAATGGTTGGTTGCAGGTATGGACATGCGTTTACTTCAAGCGACAAAGTTCCATCAAGGGATCAATGCTGGTTTCGGAGTTAAATTGGGTGAAAAGACCAATTTACTTGCGACATATTACAAAGGTTTTGTTCCGTATAGCCGATTTGATACGACTCACAAAACAAGCTGGTTTGGTTTAGGATTGTACTTTGACGGAGTAATTTGAGAGCATTGCATTCTACTGAAAGAATACTCATTGTTTTGGTCTATGTATTTAAATTGTGTGAGCAATGAATGACAGCTTATGGGAAAGCTTTGACTTGTAAACGACTGGCGCTTTTCCGCGATACTTTAAAATTATAATATATATTATGTTAAATAGAAGAAAACTAACTCAACCTGATAAACATCTCTATTCACCTATTCTTTACTCCCAGAAAAAAAAATGGTTTCGGTATTTTCACCATTTGCATCGCTGCGTGTTTGGGAATACTCTAAACGAATCCAGTCGGTTTTGTATTTGCCTGTTCCTTCTATCCGTATTACATGATCTGCTGAATAGACGGTCTGCGTTGGAATTATCAGAGAACTATCAGAAACCAATTGATAGTAAAAACTGTTCTGAATGTTCAAACGATTTGGGATGGTCGCATCTGCTACTACAATGATGCTGTCAAGCCTCCGAGG
>Ga0181558_10002498_pt1 | contig 17392 bp, 8 predicted proteins | sample 011ome_22_FD_133754 | JGI IMG/M metagenome (GOLD analysis project Ga0181558, IMG submission 133754) | Coastal salt marsh microbial communities from the Groves Creek Marsh, Skidaway Island, Georgia - 011507BT metaG (megahit assembly) | ecosystem: Environmental > Aquatic > Marine > Intertidal zone...
AATTGGGTAATCCAAAGATAATTAATAAATAAACAGCTAAATTTATGGTAGTAAAACGGTGGTTGTTGTCATAAGAAAAGGCAACTCTGCAGGCAACTAGAAAAAAGAAGTCCCGAAAACACTCGGCTTTCAGGACTAAAAAGTGGAGTCGGCGGGATTCGAACCCGCGTCCAAACAAGCGATCAAAAAGCTTTCTACAAGTTTAGATTTCGTTTGATTTTCGAATTTGCACTGACCGAAAACTGCCCATACAGATCTTAGCATCTTTATTGAAAAACACAGGCGATGCTTCTGTGTTTCGATGTTGACATTTATGGTGCCTCATTAGGAATCGCCGTCAACAAGGGCTATTCAGAGACATCCAGCTTCCCAGCCTTGCCGGGACTTGGCATTAACGTACTATGATTCTGTTAATTATGCAGCTAGAGCGTAGTTATTCTCGCCATTTAAAAATGTGAAAAATGAGATTTACGAGCTGTAATTCAGCGCTCGACTTGCTTACCTTTTCATGCGTCCTGCTGTCAAAACCAGTCGACCCCATGAGTTTTCAATGAACTTCAAGCTGTGAATTTACAAATATTGAGCCAAAACATTTTCTTTCGTGTTTTATTTTATACGATTGGGCTAAAAGTCGTTGAGAACCCACTATATTTGCCGCGTTTAAAACAGCTATGGAATCCATTAAAAATATCGCGATCATTGCCCATGTCGACCATGGGAAAACGACTCTGGTTGATAAAATTCTTCACCATTGTAATCTGTTTCGTTCCAACGAGACAACAGGAGAACTCATTTTAGATAACAATGATCTGGAACGCGAACGAGGGATTACCATTTTATCCAAAAATGTCGCTATAAATTACAAAGGGGTCAAGATCAACATCATCGATACACCTGGTCACGCCGATTTTGGCGGTGAAGTAGAACGTGTGTTAAATATGGCAGACGGGGTTTTGCTTCTTGTTGATGCTTTTGAAGGTCCGATGCCCCAGACACGTTTTGTGTTAAAAAAAGCGATTGACCTCAAGTTAAAACCCATCGTGGTAATCAATAAAGTAGATAAAGAAAACTGTACTCCCGACCAGGTTCACGAATCGGTTTTTGATTTGATGTTTGAGTTGGGGGCCGAAGAATGGCAGTTGGATTTTCCGACCGTCTATGGTTCTGCAAAAAACAATTGGATGAGTACCGATTGGAAAAATGAAACTGATTCTATTGAACCTCTTTTGGATATGGTTTTGGAGCATGTTCCCAGTCCTAAGATTGCAGAAGGAAATACACAAATGTTGATCACTTCCCTGGATTTTTCCTCTTTTACGGGAAGAATAGCCATTGGACGTTTACAGCGCGGACAGTTGACAGCAGGAATGCGTGTGAAATTGATTAAACGAGATGGTGCTGAAGTACCCTCACGTGTCAAAGAGTTACATCTTTTTGACGGTTTGGGAAGAAAGAAAGTAGAGGGCGTAGAAGCGGGTGACCTCTGTGCGGTCATTGGATTGGAAGGATTTGAGATTGGCGATAGTATTGCCGATTTTGAAGCACCAGAAGCGCTACCCACCATTGCTATTGACGAGCCTACGATGAGTATGTTGTTTACCATTAATGATTCTCCATTCTTTGGCAAAGAAGGAAAATTTGTTACTTCCCGACATATTCGCGAGCGTTTGGAAAAGGAATTGGAAAAAAACTTGGCCATGCGATTGGAACAAACGGACAGTTCAGATACGTTCATTGTCTTTGGTCGTGGTGTACTCCACTTGTCGGTTCTGATAGAGACCATGCGTAGAGAAGGGTATGAATTACAAATTGGTCAGCCTCAAGTAATTATCAAAGAAATAGATGGAGTAAAGATGGAACCCATGGAGGAGTTGACCATTGATTTACCTGAGGAAGTTTCTGGAAAAGCCATTGAAATGGTGACTACGAGAAAGGGTGAAATGTTGGCCATGAATCCCAAAGGCAGCAGAATGATTTGTGAATTCAAAATACCTTCTAGGGGTATTATTGGGTTGAGAAATCAATTGCTCACCGCTACAGCTGGTGAAGCGATAATGAACCACCGCTTTATCGAGTTTAGTCCCTTTAAGGGTGAAATTCCAGGACGCATAAACGGTTCCTTAATTTCAATGGAAAAAGGAGCTGCTATTCCTTATTCTTTGGACAAACTTCAGGAGAGAGGAAAATTCTTTGTGGCGCCAAACGAAGCGATTTACACAGGTCAAGTGATTGGCGAAAACAGCCGTCAGGACGATTTGGTAGTCAATGTGACCAAAACCAAAAAATTATCAAATGTCCGAGCAGCCGGTTCAGACGACAAAGTAAAGCTAGCACCACCCATAAAATTTTCTTTAGAAGAAGCTTTAGAATACATCCAGAAGGATGAATATGTGGAGGTCACACCCAATTCACTTCGCATCCGAAAAATATTCTTGGATGAAAACGAGAGAAAGCGTCAAAAAGCCTAAATTATTTTTTAGCCACCACTTCGTTTAGCCTTCCTTGATCGCATTGAAAAATTTTCCCAGGAAATTTGACAATCATATTATAATCATGGGTGGCCATCACGATACTGATTCCTCCTGTGTGAAGTTTACGAAACAAGTGCATGATCTCTTGACTGGTTTCTGGATCGAGATTCCCTGTGGGCTCATCTGCAATGATCAACTCAGGATGATTGAGTAAAGCTCTGGCAATGGCAACCCGCTGTTGTTCCCCTCCAGAAAGTTCAAAAGGAAATTTTTGATCACTAGAGGTTACATTAACCAATTCTAAAACCTCTGCGACACGTTCTTTTATTTTGGTTTTTCCTTTCCATCCTGTAGCCTTTAACACAAAAGACAGGTTGTCAAAAAGAGTACGATCGGGGAGGAGTTTGAAGTCTTGAAAAACTACCCCAAGTTTTCTTCTAAGAAGGGGTATTTCTTTATCTTTTAGCTTATTGAGATCAAAACCGACAATAGTACCTTGTCCCGAGTGCAGTGGAAGGTCCCCATAAAGCAACTTTAAAAGACTGCTTTTTCCAGTTCCTGTTTTTCCGATAAGAAACACAAATTCGCCCACATCCACTCTAAAGTTTACATCCGTTAGAATGGTGTTTTTTTCGTTTACGATGGTTGCATTCTGAAGGTTGATCATGGAAAATTGTAATTTATTGAATACGACATAAAGGTAAATCTTTTGAAGTAGTCCTTAATAATTTGTTGATAAAATATACGTTTCAAGACGGAAACACGTTCTTAAATCAGTAGGAATGAATTATTTTTAGTCCACGATGCTCAGATACCAAAACTTGTTCACTTTTTGTAAAATTGGCCTCTTATTTTTGCCCTTTTTACTTCAAGGGCAACTGTTTAATGTTTCCAAAAAGACTGAGCTTAGTGATCATTTTTTTGGACTGAGTTACTTTCCCGCTTCTTGGCAATCTAGTGTGTTTGAAGAAGATCTCTACACCTCCAGATCCTATCAGCAAGAAGTACAATTCAACAAACTCTCCAATGCCTTACGACTCAATTATTCTGGAGCTGAAAAAATGCTGGTCCAATTTAAAGAGGATTTCCCTAACGCAGTAGGAACAAAGACAATTGATTTGGATGTTGCCAATTATTACTTTCAAAATGAAAAATATCGGTATGCCCTAAAATGGTACCAAAGAGTTTCTGAAAATGAAGTGCCAAAAAAAGACTTGCCTCTTTTTAATTTTAATAAGGGATACGCGCTTTTTTCTGCCAAAAATTACAAAAAAGCAAAACCGCATTTGGAGAAAGTAAAAGATGATAAATCTTTCGAATCAGATGCGCATTATTATTTAGGGCACATAGCCTATCAATTGGAAGATTTTGATGGAGCACTGACTTCTTTTCAAAATATTTCAAACCCTACCCAAAAAGAAAATTTGATTTACTTCCAAGCGGATATGAATTTCCGTCTTGGACGATTTGATCAAGCGATTACCCTAGCAAAAGAAGCCCTAGCAAAAGCAAGTAATGAGGAGACCTCGGAGCTTTCAAAAATCATTGGCGAGAGCTATTTTAATCAAGAATCTTATGCGGATGCGATTCCTTATCTCGAGAGTTATGAGGGTAAAAAAGGAACTTGGAATAACACCGATTTCTATCAATTGGGGTATGCTTATTTTAAACAAAAAAAATACGACCAAGCCATTGGACAGTTCAATAAGATCATTGGTGACAAAAATGCGTTAGCACAAAATGCCTATTATACCCTAGCGGAATGTTATCTCAACACCGATCAAAAATCTGCCGCGCTCAATGCTTTTAAAAGTGCTTCCGCAATGAATTTTAATTCAATAATTCAGGAAGATGCGTTTTTAAATTATGCAAAATTGAGTTACGAAATTGGGAATCCCTTTGAACAACCACCTCAAGTTCTGGTTGCGTTTTTAGAAACGTATCCAAAGAATAAGCAAGTAGCACTCGTCGAGGAACTTCTAATCAATTCCTATACCAAGGATAAAAATTATGCAGCAGCTCTTGAGATCCTTGAAAATAAAAGTGGGTACAAAAATGACGAAACCTTACAGCGGGTTTTGATGCTCAGTGCGATTCAGGAATACCAAAAAGGGCGTTACGCAAGTGCGAGTGCTCTCTTTCGGCGTGGACTAAAACTTAACGAGAACAAATCCTTAGAAGCTTTCGGTTTGTTCTGGTATGGTAGATCAGAATATGAGCGTAACTTGTTTGATAGTGCCCTGGATTTGTTCAAGCAGTTTCGCAAACACGCTAAGAAAGAAAGTGTTGAAATGGCAAATCGTTTAAATTATGACATAGGCTATGTCTATTTTAAACTGGGAGAGTATGAATACGCATTGCAGTCTTTTGAAGCATTTAATGAGGAAAATAGCATTTTCGATGTTTCGTACCAACGCGATACTTTTTTGAGAATGGGAGATTGTCAGTTTGCATTAAAAAAATATTGGCCTGCGATGGAGTATTACAACACTTCCATTGCTCTTGTGCCTGACAAGGGAGCTTATGCAAGTTTTCAAAAAGGAATTAGTTATGGATTTGTCGATCGCAATTCCAAGAAAATCGAAGCTTTAATCGATTTTCTTGAGATCTACCCAAACGACCCTTTGGTGGATGATGTCTTGTTTGAATTGGGCTCTGCCTACAGCAGTGCTTCTGCTGCTGACCAAGCGATCGAGACCTATGACCGTTTGTTAACGCGTTTTAAAAACAGTCCGTATCTCGCAAAGGCCGCACTCAACAAAGGATTGATTTTGTTTAACCAGGAAGAATACACCGCTTCCAAGGCGGTATTGGAGGAAGTAGCGGTAACCTACCAGCGGTATGCAGTAGGTGAACAAGCCTTGCGAACCCTAAAAGAAATCGCTGTGGATCAAGGAACTGTAACTGCGTTTACGCGATGGATAAAAGAGCAAAAGCTCGAAACCTTTACCGATACAGAGCTCGAGAAAACAGCTTTTACCGCTGCAGAACGACAGTTTTTAGAAGGAAAAACGTCAACCGCACTCAAGTTGTTTGAAGAATATTTGGAGACTTATCCTCAAGGTGCATTCAGCAAAGTGGTCACCTATTACTTGGCGGAACTTTATTTTGAAAAGGAAGACTATAACGAGGCTTTGGTGGCCTACCAGTTGTTGATAGAGGACCCACAAGTATCTACCTATACCGAAAAAGCCTTAACACGTGTGATTTCACTTCTAAAAAATAAGGATCAACAAATAGAAGCGATCCCGTATATGGAACACTTGGCTGAAATTGCTTCTTTCGAAGCAAACAAACGATTTGCGACGCTCAATTTAATGCAAGCTTATTATGCAAATCAACAATTTGAAAAGACAGTAGAAACGGCAGAGGCAGTGTTGAATTTAAATGAGGTCGAAGACCGAGTCCAATGGGATGCGCTAAAACTCAAAGCGAGATCCTCTTTGGCACTACGCGATAGTCTTAACGCTGCGGACGCCTATCTCAAACTAGAAAAAGCACCCCAGACAATGATTGTTGCTGAGGCACTTTATTTTAGGGCAGAACGTTTATATCGTGAAAAAAATCATACGGCTTCAAATGATTTGATTGCCAAAATAGCTCAGAACTCTGGGCAGTCGGGAGAATGGAATGTCAAGGCACTTCTATTACTCGCTAAAAACTACTATGAACTAAACGATGCTTTTCAGGCTGTTTTTGTTCTAGAGTCCATTATCGAAAACTTTGACTCGTTCCCCTTGATTGTTCAAGAGGCTTCAGAATTAATTGAAACCTATCGGGCTTCATTGAGTGAGGAAAACCGTTCCATAACAAAAGAGACAAACAATGAATAGGATCGGAAATTCTTTTTTACTTTCTCTCTTTGCCCTTGGAATACTCACCGCCCAAGAAAACGAACAAGAACCTATTGGAACTCAGGAAGTACTGATTGTCAAATCCTACACTCCGAGTTTGTCAGATGCTTTTAAGATCAAATCGGTTCCAAAACTCTCCAATAGTCTAACTTCTTCAGAAAAAGAACTGGTTTATGAACTCAAAAAAGTTCCCGTCATTTCTACATTCGAACCCAATAAAGCCTCACCTTTAAGATTACAACAGCGAAAGTCCTCCACTCCCTACAATACATTTTTTAGTGGAGGCTTTGGAAACATGAGTCAATTGTACTTTAATGTTTCTAGCGTGATTGAGATGGATCGTACACAAAGATTCGGAATCAATTTTTACCGAGATGGTTTTGGAACTGACCTAGCCAATAGCCTTTTAAAAAGCTCTCAAAACTATGGCCGTTTTGGGCTTCATCACAATTTGAGAAACTCTTATTACAATGCGAATTCCCTGTTGCAATTTGAAACCAGTAACACTAATTATTTTGGACTTTACGATAGGGATTGGGATCCTTTGATTCTAAATTCCACCAATCCAGAGAGTAGGAGAAATTATTTTAAAATTAGGACACATTGGAATTGGTACGATGATGTGTTGAGAGGAATTACCTTTCAGGCCGATTTAACCTCAGATAATTTTAATTCTACCGAACAACAACTAGGGTTGCAGACCGATTTTGAAGTAGATCTTGGGGGAGGGAAACTCAAGTCAGAATTGCATATACAAGGATTTCACACTGCGTTTGAGACTTCTTATTTTGAGCGAACTTTAGAGGAATATACACAAGGCAAGGGAACCTTAAACTTATTTTGGCAACACAGCAGAAACGACGTGAAGCTAAAAATTGGTGCGGGTGCTGCCTATCTTTTGGGTGTTGAAAATAGTTCAAGCTCACTTTTGTATTACCCTCAGTTAGAAGTGGTTTACCGAAAAACAGGGAACGTCCTCAGTCCTTATTTAAGAGCCGAGGGCGGTGTTCAGTTCAACACCTATAAAAGTTTGACCCTTACAAACCCCTATCTTGCCCCTACCACCCTTTTGACACCTACTTTTAACCGGTATAATGCGAGTCTTGGAATTCGATCTCAACTAGCGTCAGTGTTGAATTTTGACCTTGGATTTATTTATGATCAAGTTGAAAATTTCAACATCTTTGAACGATTGCCTTTTGACAAGGATCATGAAAACCAAGCTTATCGATTGTCAAATGCATACGCCGCTCGGTATGTAGACACAGATTTATACGGATTTAAAGCTTCTCTTCGTATTGATTTAGCAAAAGATAATTTTGTGCGTTTTGAAACCCATTATCGCGTATTTGAAACAAACGGAAACCAAGAGTTGTGGAATGTTCCTGCCTTAGAAATGAATTGGGAAAGTCAATTTCAATGGAAGGATCGTCTTGCATTTTCATTGAGCGGAAATCTATGGGGAGACCGAAAAGCTGCTTTTCGCCCTATTTTTATCGATCAAGACTTGAATAGTGCTCAAACTCCTCTTCCCGAGAATATCCCCTTATTTATCAGTACAACTGCTCATCTAACCTATAAATTAACCGATCAGTTTGACGCTTTTGCAAAAGTAAAAATGAACAGTCAAGAAACGCACGGGAGATGGGCTTATTATCCAGAGCCCCAATTGCTCTTATTGGGTGGAATAGTTTATAAATTTGATTTTCAGTACTAAAATCAAAAGATCTAAAACTTGAAACAATTTTATGAACCCCAATTGATTTTTACTACATTTGTGCGTCAAAAATTAGAAGTATCAAATACTTTTTAACTTAATCCCAATATGAATAGAATCTTAATTACTTTTTTTGGATTGATCTGTACGGTTGTGATGATCTCTTGCCAAAATAAGGTAGATTTAATTGTGCATAACGCTTCGGTTTACACTTTAGACGATAAAAAAGGTAATGCTTCTGCATTTGTTGTCAACGATGGAAGGTTTATTGCAGTGGGAGGAGAAGAACTTTTGGAGAAGTATTCTGGTAGGGTCTTAGACCTTCAAGGCCTGTCTATTTATCCTGGCTTTATCGATTCACATTGCCATTTTATGAGCCTGGGACTAAGCCTTCAACAAGTTGATTTAAGGGGTACCCAAAGTTTTGAAGAAGTGCTAGACCGAGTTAAAGATTTTGCAAAAAACAAAAATTTAGAAGCCGTCGTGGGTAGGGGATGGGATCAAAACGATTGGGAAGACCAATCCCTTCCGGAAAAATCTGAACTCGATGCGTTATTTCCTGATATTCCTGTAGCCTTGAGACGTATTGATGGTCACGCTCTCTTAGTAAATCAAAAAGCATTAGATCTTGCTGGAATTGACGAGACCACAGAAGTAGCTGGAGGAACCGTAATAAAAGAGAATGGAAAATTGACAGGCGTACTAGTGGATACTCCCATGCAACTTGTCTCTGCCATTCTCCCTAATCCCACTAAAGAAGATAAGATTAAAGCACTTCAAGATGCTTCAAAAATTGCCTTTGAAAATGGGCTCACTACCGTATCTGTTGCGGGAATGGATAAAGAGGATATTTATTTGATTGACAGCCTTCAAAAGGCAGGTACTTTAGACATTCGGATCTACGCCATGATTTCGAATACCAAAGAAAATATGGATCATTTTCTCTCAGTAGGTCCTCTGCAAACCGATAAACTAAATGTGCGCTCTTTTAAAGTATACGCCGATGGCGCATTGGGATCTCGAGGGGCCGCATTAAAAGAATCCTATTCTGATTTAAAATCCCACAAAGGAGCTTTTATCACTCCCAAGGATTCCCTCGAAAAACTCGCCTATCGATTGGCCACAACCCCTTTTCAAATGAATACACATGCCATAGGTGATGCTGCAAATAAAGCGGTTTTAGAGGCGTACAACAAAGCCTTAGTTTTTTCAGCTGACCCGAGATGGCGTGTAGAACACGCACAAATTATTGACACGGTAGATATTAAACTTTTCAATAGAAAAATTATCCCTTCAGTTCAGCCTACCCATGCTACAAGTGATATGTATTGGGCTGAAGATCGATTGGGAGAAAGCAGATTGGCAGGTGCTTATGCTAATAGAGCACTACTAAAACAGTCAGGTCGAATTGCACTCGGAACAGACTTCCCCGTTGAAGAAGTAAATCCGTTTTTGACTTTTTATGCAGCGGTAGCTCGCCAAGATCTAGAGGCTTATCCAGAAGGAGGGTATCTTCCGGAAAATAAATTAAGCCGAATAGAGGCGTTAAGCGGAATGACCTTGTGGGGCGCCTATGCAAACTTTGAAGAAGATCAAAAAGGATCTATTGAAGTAGGTAAAGTTGCAGATTTTGTAATCTTGGACAGAGACATTATCCAAATAAGTGAAAAAAGAATTCCAAAAACGAGAATCGTAGCTACTTTTCTCAACGGAAACATCGTTTATAGCAATCGAATCAACTAAAGGGAATTGATAACTTTCATTTTCCTCTTCTGAAACCAGTTGATGTTTTTTAATTTGCATCAAAATCTCCTTTTTTAGTTAATAAATTTAATCGAAACAATATTATTGTTTTTATTGTGGATAGCATTATATTATTTTTGATAAAAAATTAAAATATGTGTGGTATTCTATGTGCATTTGACTTAAAGCAAAGCAATGTTTCTATTCGTCCTCAAATTCTTGAAATGTCAAAAAAACTTCGACATCGGGGTCCCGATTGGAGTGGGATTTATGATGCATCCAATGCTGTTCTGTCTCATGAACGTTTAGCAATAGTCGATCCGACCTCTGGAAACCAACCGTTGATTAGTCCTTCAAAAAAATTGATTTTAGCCGCCAATGGTGAAATATACAATCACCGTGCCCTCCGATCGACTTATGATTCGGAGTATCAGTTTCAAACCGAATCGGATTGTGAAGTGATTCTCGCACTGTACGAAAAAGAAGGGAAGGACTTTGTCAAAAAATTAAATGGAATTTTTGCCTTTGCTATTTATGATCAAGAGCGAGATGAGTATTTTATTGCTCGAGATCATATGGGAATCATTCCTCTTTATATGGGATGGGATGGAGATGGCACCTTTTACGTAGCTTCAGAATTGAAAGCCTTAGAAGGGGTCTGTTCCAAAATAGAGCTCTTTCCTCCAGGTCATTACTTGCACAGTTCGGAAGGGAAACCGGTCAAATGGTATACTCCAGATTGGACTGAGTATGAAACCGTAAAAGACAACCCAACTTCCATAGAGGACCTACACGATGCTTTAGCAGATGCGGTGCATCGTCAGTTGATGAGTGATGTCCCCTATGGTGTACTACTTTCTGGAGGTTTGGATTCCTCCATTACCTCAGCTTTGGCAAAAAAATTCGCTGCAAAACGAATCGAATCAGGGGATACTCAAACTGCCTGGTGGCCCCAGTTACATTCGTTTTCTGTTGGACTAGAAGGCTCTCCAGACCTTACTGCTGCTCAAAAAGTAGCGGAACACATTGGCACGGTTCATCATGAGATTAAATTCACAATTCAAGAAGGTTTGGACGCCATACGCGAAGTAATCTATCATCTTGAAACTTATGATATTACCACAATCCGCGCTTCTACGCCTATGTTTTTGATGGCAAGGGCCATCAAAGCGTTGGGAATTAAAATGGTACTCTCAGGGGAGGGAGCAGATGAACTCTTTGGTGGCTACCTCTATTTTCACAAAGCTCCCAACGCAGAAGAATTTCACGAGGAGACAGTTCGAAAACTAGACAAATTGCACCAGTATGATTGTCTCAGGGCAAATAAATCCTTAGCGGCATGGGGCATAGAGGGACGGGTACCTTTTTTAGACAAAGAATTTATTGAAGTCGCGATGCGCCTCAATCCCAAAGACAAGATGATTACCTCCGATCGAATGGAAAAATGGGTCTTGAGAAAAGCATTTGAAAGCTATTTACCAGAAAGTGTAGCTTGGCGTCAAAAGGAACAATTTTCAGATGGCGTGGGTTACAGTTGGATTGACACTTTGAAAGATTTGGTGGAAAAAGAGGTCACGGACGAACAAATGGAAAATGCCCATTTTCGATTTCCCGCACAAACTCCTCAAAACAAGGAGGAATTTTACTACCGGACCATTTTTGAATCCCATTTTCCTAGCGAAGCGGCCGCATTGAGTGTTCCATCCGTCCCCTCAGTAGCGTGTAGTACCCCCGTGGCACTGGCTTGGGATAAGGCCTTTCAAAATCAAAATGACCCGAGTGGAAGAGCGGTTGCAAATGTTCACGATAAAAGCTATAAATAGACGCTTTATTACTGCTGAAATTACAGTTGTTTTGCACACTTTGATGTTGATAACTTCCTCAATATTGACAAGGGTTTAGAGCTAATTCTAGGAGCTGAATAAGTATATTTGTTAGTCGGTGTTTTCACAGACCACAAACGAATAAATTATGAGCGAAGAAAATCAAAAAAATCAATATTCCGCGGATAGTATTCAGGCCCTAGAAGGTATGGAGCATGTCCGTATGCGACCCTCTATGTACATTGGTGATGTGGGAACTCGAGGACTGCATCATTTGGTGTATGAAGTCGTAGATAACTCCATAGATGAAGCCCTTGCAGGGCACTGTGATCAAATCACGGTGACGATCAATGAGGACAATTCGATAACGACTAAAGACAACGGTCGCGGAATCCCTGTAGGGATCCATAAAAAAGAAGGTGTTTCTGCTTTGGAAGTGGTCATGACAAAAATAGGTGCCGGAGGGAAATTTGATAAGGATTCTTATAAAGTATCGGGGGGGCTTCACGGGGTAGGAGTTTCTTGTGTCAATGCCCTTTCTGAAAATCTTGTCGCAACTGTATTTCGAGACGGAAAAATTTGGCAGCAGGAGTATTCCCGTGGGAAATCCAAAGCAGCTGTAGCGACCATAGGCGATACTACAGAAAGAGGGACCGAAGTTACTTTTAAACCCGATTCTGAAATATTTAAACAGACCCTGGAATACAACTATGAGACCCTTTCGCTTCGTATGCGGGAACTCTCTTATCTGAATAAAGGAATTAAGATTGTCATCATTGACAAAAGAAATAAAGATGATCAGGGTGAATTTGTTTCTGAAACCTTCCAGTCCAAAGAAGGACTCAAAGAGTTTATCCATTTCCTTGATGAAAGTAGGGAAGCCATTATTGGGGATGTCATCGCTATGGAAGGAGAAAAAAATGGTGTGCCTGTAGAGGTGGCCATGATTTACAACACCTCCTTTTCTGAAAATTTACACTCCTATGTAAATAATATTAATACCCATGAGGGAGGGACACACCTTTCTGGCTTTCGAAGAGGTTTGACAACAACCCTTAAAAAATATGCAGACAGTTCTGGGCTGCTCGATAAATTAAAATTTGAAATTGCTGGGGATGACTTTAGAGAAGGACTTACAGCCATTGTTTCTGTGAAGGTTGCAGAGCCCCAATTTGAAGGACAAACCAAAACAAAATTGGGAAATAGAGAAGTCACTTCTGCGGTATCTCAATCTGTATCGGAAATGCTTGAGAATTATTTGGAAGAAAATCCAAACGATGCGAAAACCATTGTTCAAAAAGTGATTCTTGCCGCTCAGGCGCGCCATGCCGCTCGCAAGGCAAGAGAAATGGTGCAACGAAAAACCGTGATGAGTGGTGGAGGACTTCCTGGAAAACTCTCTGACTGTTCTGAACAAGATCCTTCACTCTGTGAAGTTTTTCTAGTAGAGGGAGACTCTGCAGGGGGAACGGCAAAACAGGGGAGAGATCGAAATTTCCAAGCCATACTCCCTTTACGTGGGAAAATTTTGAATGTAGAAAAAGCCATGCAACACAAGGTTTTTGAAAATGAAGAAATTAGAAATATTTACACCGCTTTGGGAGTGACGATAGGTACTGAAGAAGATAGTAAAGCACTGAACCTCGAAAAATTACGCTATCATAAAATTGTGATCATGTGTGATGCGGATGTAGATGGAAGCCATATTTCAACCCTAATTTTGACCTTCTTCTTCCGATACATGAAAGAACTTATTGAAGCAGGTTATATCTACATCGCCACACCTCCTTTATACTTAGTCAAAAAAGGACAAAAAAAGGACTATGCTTGGAATGACGACCAAAGAGATCTGTTGCTTCAACAGTTTGGCTCAGGTGCCTCTGTTCAACGCTATAAAGGACTTGGAGAAATGAACGCAGAACAATTGTGGGATACAACTATGGATCCAGCAGAACGTACTTTACGTCAAGTTACTATTGACAATGGTGGAGAAGCAGATCGCATCTTTTCGATGTTAATGGGGGATGAGGTTCCCCCGCGAAGAGAATTTATTGAGAAAAATGCGATATACGCCAACATTGATGTGTAATTTTGCATCAGAAACAAATTAATTTAAATTTTAAAAAATGAAAGTCACCATCGTCGGGGCAGGTAATGTAGGAGCCTCTTGTGCAGAGTATATCGCACAAAAACAAATCGCTAGTAAAGTTGTTTTATTAGATATCAAAGAGGGATTTGCAGAAGGAAAAGCACTTGATTTATTTCAAACGGCAACTACCCTAGGGTTTAACACCTCCATCAAAGGGGTAACAAATGATTATGCAGCTACTGCCGGAAGTGATGTAGTTGTCATTACTTCAGGGGTTCCGAGAAAACCAGGGATGACACGAGAAGAATTGATCGGAATCAATGCTGGAATCGTACAAAAGGTCTCTGAAAGTATTTTACAGCACTCACCCGAAGCTTTCATCGTTGTTGTTTCCAATCCTATGGATACCATGACTTATTTGGCATTAAAAGCGACTGGACTTCCCAAAAATCGAATTATCGGTATGGGTGGTGCCTTGGACAGTTCTCGATTTAAAACCTATCTCTCTTTGGCTTTGGATAAACCTGTAAACGACATTCAAGGGATGGTGATTGGGGGTCATGGAGATACCACGATGATTCCACTCGCGCGCTTAGCAAGTTACAACGGGGCTCCCGTTTCTCAGTATTTGGATGCAGCCTCCTTAGAAAAAGTAGCTGCAGACACCATGGTAGGGGGAGCCACCTTAACCAAACTTCTTGGTACTTCCGCTTGGTATGCACCTGGAGCTTCTGTCGCATTCCTTGTAGATAGTATTTTAAATGATTACAAACGAATGATTCCTTGTTCGGTACTTTTAGAAGGGGAATACGGGTTAAAAGATCTCTGTATTGGAGTTCCTTGTATCATTGGAGCTAATGGAATTGAATCCATTGTAGATGTAGATCTCAATGCAGAAGAACAAGCCTTGTTAAACGCCAGCGCACAGAAAGTGATGGCGATGAATGAAGCGTTAAATGATATTCTTTAAGAGAAGTTCTCTTGATGAATTTCATTATTCTAAATTAGAGTTGTCTTTTCCTAGGTTTAATCCTATATTTGCTCGCCTTAATTGAGCTTTAATTTTTATTAAAATGCAAAACAATTCTTTAATAAGGGTTTTCGGTATACTATTTGCCCTAGTAAGTATTTACCAACTCTCTTTTACTTTTATAACAAGTAGTGTAGAAACACAAGCGGACCAATATGCAACCCAACTTATTGCAGAAGACGAACCGGACTACCTCGAACTCCGCGATCAAGAGGCCAGTTCGTATTTGGACTCCATAGGAAACAATCCACTTTATGGATTTACCACTTATAATGACGCGAAAGAAAAAGAGCTGAATAAAGGGCTCGATCTCAAGGGCGGAATTAATGTGATACTTCAAATATCAATTCGTGACATTCTCAGTGGGTTGGCGGAAAACACTAGAAACCCAGTTTTTAACAAAGCTTTAGACGAAGCGGATGTACTCCAAAAGTCTTCCGATGAGCCTTATATTGAATCCTTTTTTAAAGCATTCGATGCAGTAAAGAGTGGAGAAAAATTAGCTTCCCCCGATATTTTCGCGAATCGAACCTTGAGTGATGAGATCAACTTTGAAATGACTGATCAAGAAACGCAAGTTGTAGTTCGCAGAAAAATAGATGAATCTATCGTTTCTGCCTTTGAAGTACTGCGCAAGCGTATAGATAAGTTTGGAGTTACTCAGCCCAACATCCAGCGGTTGGGAACTTCGGGACGTATTTTAGTAGAATTGCCAGGAGCAAAAGATGTAGATCGAGTACAAAACCTATTGCAAAGTACGGCGCAATTGGAGTTTTGGGAGACCTATAAAAACGATGAATTGATCAGCTTTTTGATTCAAGCAAATACGTATTTAGGTACTCAAGCCAAATCCGAATCTGGTTTGGATGATGCTTCAGAAAAAGATGAAAGTTCTGAAATAGACGATCTGTTAGCTGATGTAGCCACGCAAGATTCAATTGCACCAACAAGTAATCCGATATTGGATAGAATTGTAGGACAAGGTTTTCAAGGGGGTCCTGTTTTGGCACAATTTGCAGCTCGAGATAGTGAGCTGATCATGGGGTATCTCAACCAACCTGAAGTGCGCAAGTTGTTGCCCTCAGAATACAGATACATTCGTTTTGCTTGGGGAAAACCTACTGCTGATGGGAGTGTAGTAGAATTGTATGCATTAAAATCTAACCGTGATAATCTAGCCCCTCTTAGCGGTGGTGTGGTTGTAGATGCCTTGCAAACTTTTGACCAGGTGGGTAACCCTGCGGTCTCTATGCAAATGGATTCACGAGGTGCTCGTATCTGGGAAAACATGACGGGCAAAGCGTTTAAGGAGGCCAGTAACATCGCCATCGTATTGGATAATATTGTTTATTCTGCACCTGGAGTATCCAGTGGTGCCATTGCGGGAGGTCGTTCTGAAATTACAGGGAACTTCACTTTAAATGAAGCCATTGACTTGGCCAACGTTTTACGAGCAGGTAAATTACCTGCCTCAGCGGAAATCATCCAGTCTGAAATTGTAGGGCCTTCTTTAGGTAAAGAAGCCATTCAAGCAGGAATTTATTCTTTTATTATTGCCTTAATAATAGTGCTTCTTTGGATGATTTTCTATTATGGAAGCTCAGGAATATTTGCCGATATTGCTTTGCTGTTAAATATTCTTTTAATCTTTGGAATCCTAGCGGGCCTAGGTGCGGTACTTACCTTACCCGGGATTGCAGGAATCGTATTGACTATCGGTATTTCTGTAGATGCAAACGTATTGATTTTTGAGCGGGTACGTGAAGAACTCAACAAAGGAAAAGGAGTACGTAAAGCGATAGCGGACGGATTTAACAATGCCTTGTCTTCTATTTTGGACGCAAATATTACTACAGGACTTACGGCATTGATCCTTTTTGTTTTTGGTACAGGACCCATTAAAGGTTTTGCAACTACACTTCTCATCGGTATTGGGACCTCTTTGTTTACCGCAATTTTCATTACTCGAATTTTAGTGGATTCAAGAAACGAAAAAGGTAATGGAGTTTCTTTTTCAACTAAAGCCACTCAAGGTTTGCTTTCTAAGGTTAATATTTCCTTCTTGCAAAAACGAAAGATTGCCTATGGAGTTTCTTCTGTACTTATTCTTATTAGCTTGGCTTCATTGAGTTTTAAGGGACTCAACCAAGGGGTTGATTTTGTTGGAGGAAGATCGTACACCGTACGTTTTGAAAAAGCCGTAAACCCATCAGAAATTAACGCTTTACTTTTGGATGAATTCGGAAGTGCAGAAGCGAAAACTTTTGGGGAGGAAAACCAACTTAAAATTACAACCAAATACAAGGTGGATGTAGAAGGTATTGCCGTGGATGAAGAAATTCAAAACAAACTTTATACCGCTTTGTCTTCCTATCTACCCGATGGGATTTCCTACGATGATTTTGTAAAAGGTAGTTCAGAAAAGTCCATTGGAATTATGTCTTCCATTAAAGTAGGGACAACCATTGCAGATGATATCAAAAACAATTCATTCTTAGCCGTTAGCGGCTCTCTGATTGTGGTTTTCTTATACATTCTCTTGCGTTTCCAAAAGTGGCAATTCTCCCTAGGTGCTGTTGCTGCAGTGTTCCACGATGTATTGATTGTATTGGGAATTTTTTCTTTGACCTATACCTTCATGCCTTTCAGTATGGAAATCAATCAG
>Ga0181558_10002501_pt1 | contig 17390 bp, 10 predicted proteins | sample 011ome_22_FD_133754 | JGI IMG/M metagenome (GOLD analysis project Ga0181558, IMG submission 133754) | Coastal salt marsh microbial communities from the Groves Creek Marsh, Skidaway Island, Georgia - 011507BT metaG (megahit assembly) | ecosystem: Environmental > Aquatic > Marine > Intertidal...
CGCCGACGCGTTCTCACGCGAAACTGACGCGCGTCGAGTGGGATTTCGGTGCTCACGCGCGTACGCGATGGGAAATAATATCGTGGACGTGTAAGCGTCGAGTGTTGTATTGAAAATTCGCGTGAAAGTGTGCGATGTAAACGTCTCGGGGTCGCGTCTCGGCGGCGTTGGATGCGAGCCGAAACGCGTAGTTCTTGGTGATGGCGCGGCGCACTTACGCCGCGTGAGAAGCGACGTGGCGGTGCTTGGAGGCGCGAGCGTGAGGCTTAGAACCATTTGCGATTGAGGCTTGCGCTGCGGCCAGACGGGCGACGAGAACGCGATGGGATGACACGCTGATGTAGCCAACGTCCATACGGTCGATGATTCTCAAGCTCGCCGGGTCGGCGGCGTGTTCACCGCACACTCCGAATTCAATCGATTTCCCGCCGATCTCTTGTGCGCGACTGCGACTGATGGTGATTCGCATCAATTCGCCCACGCCCACGTCGTCGAGCTCGACGAACGGATCTTCGGACAAGATGCCCATCGTCTTGTACGGCGCGACGAAGGCGTCCGAATCATCGCGGCTCATTGCAAACGTCGTCTGTGTCAAGTCATTCGTCCCGAATGAGAAAAAACACGCGCCTTCCCGCACGAGTTCACCTGCAATGAATGCCGCGCGCGGAGTCTCAATCATGGCTCCGATGGCGATGCGTAACGGGGGCTCTTGACGCTCCTCGGCGACGAGACGAATGACGTCCAAGACCAAATCACGTTGATGAGTAAATTCGCGAGTTGTCGACACGAGCGGAATCATGATTTCCGGCATCGCGGCGACACCTTCATTTCGGAGCGTCATTGCAGCCTCCACCACGGCGCGAACTTGCATGGTTGAAATCGCTGGCCGAACAATGCCGAGACGACATCCGCGCAAGGCGAGCATCGGATTTGCGCATTGCAAATCCTTGGCAATGTCCATCACGTCTCTACTCGATTTGCCAACGTCGCGAGCGATTTCATCCGCCGCGCCTTCGCGTAGCTTTTCAGCGCTCGGCATGAACTCATGCAGCGGCGGATCGAGCAAACGAATCGTCACCGGGTAGCCCGCGAACGCTTTCAAGACGCCGTAAAAGTCGTCGTATTGGAACTTTTTAAGCGTCTCCAACGCGGCTGAGAGGGCGGATTCGTCGTGTTGCGCGACGACCATCGCGCGCATCGCTCGAACGCGTTCGGGAGTACCGAAGAACATGTGTTCAGAACGCACGAGACCAACGCCGTGCGCGCCTTCGGCGCGAGCTTCCAAGGCATCTTCGATGGTATCGGCGTTGGCGCGAACGTCCAATCGACGCGCGTCATCGCACCACGCCATGAGCGTTTTCAATGGAAGAAACGTGTCAATCGTCGACGCGCGCGTGTCGAGTTTCGCATCGAGCACCTCACCCGTCGCGCCGTTGATGGAAATCACGTGACCTTGTCGATAGACTTTGTCGCTGCCGTCGAATCGTAGTTCTTTGCCGTTTTTGATGTGAATGCCGCTCGCGCCGACGACGCACGGCTTGCCCCATCCGCGAGCGACGACGGCGGCGTGGCTCGTCATGCCTCCTCGCGACGTGAGGATTCCATTCGCGCTCCACATACCACCGACGTCTTCCGCGCTCGTCTCTTCGCGAACTAAAATGCATGGCTTACCCTCAGATGAAAGCTTTTCGGCCTCCTTGGCGTTGAAGACAATGGCGCCGACCGCCGCTCCGGGAGACGCAGACAACCCGCGCGTGACTACTCGCGTGACGTATTCGTCCGAGTTCGCATCGAGCGTAAACACCGGGTGCAAGCATTGTTCGAGCGAACGCGTGGGCACCATCGTAATCGCGCGTTCCCGCGTCACGCAGCCTTCGGCAGCCATTTCAGTCGCGATGCGCACAGCCGCGGCGCCGGTGCGCTTCCCGACGCGGCATTGCAGTACGAAAAGCGTTCCAGATTCAATCGTAAATTCAACATCCATCATGTCTGAGTACGAGGATTCCAACGCCGCGCACGCGCGTTTGAGATCCGCCGAGGCGTCTGGGAGCGTCGCGCTCAATTGGGAAATGTCGATTGGTGTCCTCGCGCCAGACACGACGTCTTCGCCTTGCGCGCGAAGCAAAAATTCACCAAAAATGACATTTTGCCCCGTCGCCGGATTTCGAGTAAAACACACGCCGCTGCCTGAGTTGTCGTCGAGATTACCGTACGCCATTTGCTGGACGTTGACGGCGGTACCGCGAAGCGTGGTGATGTTGTTAATCTTCCGATACGTCACCGCGCGAGGATTGTTCCACGACTTGAACACAGCCACAATGCTCTTACGTAATTGCTCGAGTGGATTCTGTTCAAACTGAATCTTGTGCTGTTCGTAAATTCGCTTGAAATCGTCGCAGAGCTCGCGCAAGGCGTCAGATGTCAGTTCGGCGTCGGTACTCGCGCCGATTGATTTCTTCTTGGCGTCGAGAGCGCGCGCAAAATCTTCACTTGGAATGCCTTCGACGACATCACCGAACATGTGAAGTAAACGTCGATATGAATCGTACACGAAGCGCGCGTCGATGCCGGCGGTAATGCACGCCTCGCACGCTTCGTCGTTGAAACCGATATCGAGCACCGAATCCATCATTCCAGGCATCGACGCCGCGGCGCCCGATCGAACGCTCACAAACAACGGAAGCCGCGTTATCGGGGTGCATCCCGAGCGAAACAACGTGCGATTCGATGTCTTTTCAAGAAATGTAATCCCACGCAACACATCAGGCCAGAGATCGACGTTGACAAACGATTCACCCTTGCTTTGGTACCGCTCGCACGCCGACGTCGTAATGGTAAATCCGGGAGGCACATTCAAACCAAGAGCAGCTATTTCTTGCAATCCCGCACCTTTTCCCCCGAGCGTATGCTTCATCTCCTTCGTTCCTTCCGCCTCGCCGCGTTTGAATGTGTACATCATCTTATCCGGATCATCATTGGCCGCGCGCGCGCTGTGGACGCCAAAGCATGATATCCGAGTCATGGTCAAATGTCGCTCGCCTCTCGCCCGTGCCCGCGCGAGATCACTCGCCGCGCGCGGAAAACGCACCGAGCGCGCGCGTGTTGCGTGAAAATGCGAATTCGTAGGCGCAAGCGCGATAGAATGCGGTCGCATGCGTCGCAATGTGACGCCTCGTGGTCTTGGTCCTTGGTCTTGAAGTTCACATCGTCATTCTCCGACGTCGCACGACATGACGACGGCTGCGTCCGCCGCGCCCGACGCGCCGGCATCGTACGCCGTGTCGTTTGACGCCTTTGATGCCGCGCTGACGTCGGCGCTCGACGCCATCGACGGCGCTGCGGGATCTTTGTTTGGCGACGACACCGCATCGTCGACCGCGTGGGACGACGAAACGAGCAAGCTCGCCGCCACCTGGCGCGCGTGCGCGCTCGGCAACGCGCAAGAACGCATGCGCGAGATTCGCGCGCGCGTGGACGACGCCAAGGTGCGCGATGTCGCGGCAAAACGCGCGTTGAAGGAGAAGATTGTGAATGCAAAGAATTCGAAAGATGGCGTCGTGGACGCGTTGACGGAGGAAATTCGACGCTTGCAAAGCGAACGCGACGACGCGATGAGGGATGCGATGGGCGTGTGCGATTCGCCGCTCGCGACGGTTGAGGACCCGAGCGCGGTGCTCGAATCGATTGCGGCGGTGAGGCGGGAGCTCGACGCCGCGAGAGTCGAACGCGACGCGGCCAAGGCGCGAGCGCTCAATAGAGAAGGCGCAAATGTCGACGCGACGGCTGCCGAAGCGAAGATGAAGGCGCAGATTGAAAGTGCGTTAAAAGGTATGGAATCGAAGAAGCGTGCGGCGGAGCGCGCGGCGGATGCTGCGCGAGAAGGTCAGGCGAACGCGGAGCGAGAGCTTCGCGAGTTGCGACGGCGATACGACGACGCGCAGACGCGGTTGTTTGAGCTTGAAGACGAAAGCGAGACAGCCATGGCGCGCGTGAAGATTGAGCGTGACGAATTGATGGCGCTCGGAGAGAGCATAAAGGCGCGTGAAGATGCGATGGATGCGGCGGATGAGCGCAGACGCGCTGAAGCGATGGACGCTTCAACGGCGGACGCGGCGGACGCGCACGGCGCGTTGCTCGAGAAGCTCGCGGTGAAAGAACGCATGGTTGTTCAACTCGCAACAACAATTGAGGAGACGGAAAAGAATGCGGTTGAATCGCAGCAACGCGCGGCAAAGGAGCTTGAGGCTGCAAATCAGCGCTTGGCGGCGCTCGGCGAGGAATTAGCGGCGGCGAAATACGCCGCGTCTGGGTTAGCCGAGCGCGAAGAGATTGCGCGGTTGAAGACGCGCGTGAAGATGCTTCAGGAGCTTTCTGGCGTGAACGATGACGTCGATAGTGCCGCGCAAGGGGCAACGGATGCCGATGAGAGCACAGCCAGTCTGGAGGCGCTGCGCTCGTTGCGAGAGAAGAACAAAAAGCTCGCCGCGGAAGTCGTCGTCGCAACCCGTGAAAAGGACGAAGCCACCGCCGCCGTGACGCTTGCACGGGACGCACAGGAAGTGGCGGAAAAGCGCTACACCGACGCGGCTCAAATGGTGAGCACGTTGGAGATGGATTTGTCGCAAAAGCTCGCGAACGCCATCGAAGCCGGAGGCGACGCGAACAATGCCGACTTGCTCACCATTCTCACGGCTCAGCGCGATCGATTTAAACGTCGCGCGGGCGAACTCGAGGAACGAGCAGCACGATTGGAACAAGAGCGCCTCGCCGCAGAAGACGCCAAGCAAAAGCTTGAAAACGATTCCATCGCTTTGGTTGAAAAGTTGACGTTCGTGCAAAATTATTATAGCAAGCAGGCGCAGAGTGGTCAGACGACGATACTGCGCGTCGATGACGCGGGGATTCCAGTGACCTCATCGACTAGCGCATCTGGCGACGCGATGCAATCGCAAAGCGCAAAGCAGCAACGATACTCTTGCGGTGGCGGTATTTCCGTCAACGTCGAAGGCGAACGGTCCGCCGCCATCGCCGACGGCATTCGCCGCCGCGCCGCGCGGTACGGCTGTTTTGGTGGACCGGGTGGTGCGGGCGGCGACGACATTCCAGGTGGAGATGCTGCAGGCGTCATTTCACGATATCGCAAAAAATACTTGGCCAAGCTCAATCCGTTTACGGCGTTTAGAGACACCGCGAGCGACGATTCGGCGTCGCTGCTTCCGCTTCACGACCGCATAGCTCTCGGTTCGGGCAAGATGCTCATGACGAGTCGAACGACGCGCACGCTCTTTTCGACGTACATCATATTACTGCACGTCTATTTATTCACTCGAGCGTTTCGATAGCCACTAGCATTCAATGCACAACTGTACATGCGATAGCCAACACAAACGACGCGAAGCAAAGCAAAGCGAACTAAAGCGATGCGCGCCACTCCTCGCCATGCTCCGCGCGGTCGCCGCGTGCGCGCCGCGACCGCCGTGCCGCGGAGCCGCGCGAAAAGGCGAGAGAGCACCGCGTATCCGCGCCACATCCACGCGCGGCGTCATCGAACGCACTAGACGCTGGTTGGACGCGTTCGTCGTGGGCATGGACTTGTGCCCATTCGCGCGCGCGTCGTTACCGACTCTCGTGATAGAAACCTGCGACGCCGCGTCTTCTTTCGACGCATTCGACGTCATCATCGCTCGTGAAACCTCTCGTCTCACGGCGTGCGCGAAAGACACGCCCGCGACGACGTTGGTGGTGCTCGAGGACGATGCGAGGTGGTTGGGGGCCGACGGCTGGACGGCGTTCATGGATGGCCCCGTGGCTCGCGCCGAAGAGACGTGCGAACGCCTGAGCGGCGAAGAGGTCATGGTGGTACCGTTTCATCCGCACGCCACGTGGAGCGACGACGACGATGACGACGACGATATGACAGAGGAGCCCGGGGACTACACCAGTCGAAGCCCGTCGCCGACGGTGCACTTGCTCCGCAAATGCGACGTGGACAACGCCGAGACGACGTGGTATCGCGCGCAAGGGAGAGAAGACATCCGAGAGCGAAACGTAGAATATTTGCGCGCCATGGGACTCGCGTCGTTGCGAGACGCCATGCGCCGCGTCGTAGAATAGTAGTGTACAAACAAACAACAACATGTCTCGCTAGTAAAGAATGTATGGCCCACCTATGCCGCTACGCGTTCGCCGCCGTCGCCGCGAGCGCGTCGAGGGCGACGGTGTTGATGACTTGAAACCGCTTCGGTCCGAGTTTGACGCCGCCGTACCATCGACTGACGACGACGACGACGTTTCGCGCGTCGCTGAGCTGCAACACGCGCAACAACCGCCCGCCCGCCGCGGTTTCCCCATCGTCATCGAAATCCTGCCAAAACGTCGACCCATGCTCGATGCGATAGGCGAGAATATTATGCGTCGCCTCGCGGAACTTTCGACTCTCGGCGAGTATTTTCAGCGTCGCGTCGACGTCGTCCACCGACGTGGCGTTTCGACATACGTGCGCTTGAAATATCGACTTCTTTTCAACGATTGGCTCATGGCTCGTCAAACGACGACGGACATCGGCGATTGTCGCATCGCCCTCGCCGCCGCCGTCATCACCGCGCGCGCGACGCGCGTTATCCGCTGCGATCGCCGCGAGTTCATCCTCGAGAGACGCCGTCGAGTCGTCCGCGTTTGCGTCCTCGCCTTCGTCTTCGTCACCCTCTGCGTCCTCAATCTCCCTCCGCACGCGCTCGAGCCAATCGAACACGCACACCTCACCGCGCGCCGCCTCCCATGCGTCGAGCATCGCCTCAGACGCCCATCGTTCGATCTCCATCGCGCGCGTCGTGCGCGATTTCAACGCCAACGCATCGCCTTTCGGTGCGCTCGTCGACGGATACGACCTCGGGAGCTCCACCGCGCACCGCCACGCGCCGTCAAAGAGCGTCACCGTCAGCGCGTCCGCGCACACGACGATGTCGTCGGCGTAAATCGCGCGCAAGGCGTCGAGTTCGTCGCGTCTTTTGCTCGCATCGTCGTCACCCATGCGAGTCACATTGTGAGGATTAATTCAAATACGCGTCGTCGCATGCTACGACAGTCACAGCGCGAACGTGAGTTAGTTACAACAACAAACTTCTAGTGCATGCCCAGCGTTGGATTGCGGAATCTATTCCGCGGACGACGACGCGGGCGACGACGCGGGCGACGACGACGATTCAACCGCCGGCGCCGGCGTCCCCTTGGCCGCCTCAAGCTTTGCCATGTACCGCGCCACGGCGTCCTCGCCGGGGGAGTTAATCGCCCCCGGGAGCGTGTAGCGCGGCTCGCCGTTCGGCGGCGGTGGCGTGCACGGCGTCACGAGGTTGCATTCAACCGCCGCGAACGCGGATGCTGATGATGATGTCGCGATGGCGATGGCGATGGCCGCGCCGATCGCCCGACCACGCGGTGGCTGCGGCACCACAGCGGACGCGATCACGCGAGTGCGATGAGTCGTCGCGCGTCTGATCGTCGTCGTCGCCGTGGTCGTCGTCGTCGGCGTCGAAAGCTTCATCATCATCATGATGTTGCGTCACTGTGTGAAGCATGTCCGTCGTCGTTGACGACGTCACGCGCGCACCCGTGCGCGTCGTGACCATAGCCAACGCGTCGAAAGGCAATGCGTTAACCAAGCCCATGCTTCGCGCGCTCGCGCAGGCGTGTCGCGACGTGCCGAGCGCGGTGCGGGGGATCGTTTTGTGCGCCGACGGCTCGAGTGCGAATTTCTGCACCGGCATCGACCTCGCCGCCGCGGCCGAGGTGTTCGCCACGGACGAAAACGACGTCGTCGACGACCCGGTGTATGCGCTCGAGCGCTGCGCGACGCCCACGGTGTGCGCGGTGCACGGGGCGTGCGTGAACGCGGGGTTTGAGCTGGCGTTGGCGTGCGACGTCGTCGTGGCGGCGTCGAGCGCGACGTTTCGGGACACGCATGCGGCGATTGGGATCGTGCCGAGCTGGGGATTGAGTGTGAAGTTGTCGAGAATAATTGGTGCGAACGAGGCGCGGGCGGTGAGCGTGTTTGGGAAGGTTTTGACGAGTGTGCGGGCGCGAGAGCTGGGGTTGGTCGTCGAAGCCGAGCCGACGTCGGCGGTTGAGGCGTTGGAGGAGGCGTGCGCGATGGTGCGCGCGATGGCGCGTTCGACGCCGATTGGTGGTGCAGAGGCGGTCAAGCGTGCGATTGACGATGGGTTGGACATCGAGCGCGTGCGCGCGGAGGAGCGACGTCGGGCGTTTGCGCAGTATCGAGCCGAGGCGCGCGTGAAATTTGAGACGTTTCGGAAGAAGACGCCGAGCAAGCTCTAGCGGTTGTTTTGTAACTCTATGTGTGTACATCTATGCGTGCTAATCGTCGTCCCAGCTCTCGTCGCTGAATGTGTCGTCGTCGCCGCCGCCGCCGCCGTCGCCCGCGGCGGCGCCGCCTCGCGCTAAAAACTCGCCCAGACCGACGACGCCTCCAGACAACTTTTCGCGAATCTTCTCACGCACGTCCACATCCCCTGAAGCGACGATGGCTGAGCGTCGGCGGCCGAGGCTATTGGCAAGTTCTTCCATCATGGACATTTGTCGAGACGGTGCATCGGTCGTCGTCGTCGTCGTAGTAGTAGTAGTAGCGGCGGACGCAGAGGAGGATTTCAACGTCGGCTTGGCGCGAATGGCGTCCATGAGCGCGCCTCGTAAATCCGGCTCAGCCGGCGCGGTGGATGGCGCTGGACGCGGCGGCGCGCCGGGTTGACCTCGTTTGCGCAGACGGTTACGCGCATCCTTGTTGCGGATGGCTTCCATGAGCGCGCTTCGACCGCCATCGTTGGGCGCGGCGCCGGGCGGAAGTTGCGCGGGCGGACCAGACGACGAGGGTTCGCCAGTCGCGAATGGCGGCGGCGGTGGCAGCGGCGGCGGCGGTGGTGGGGCAGAACCACGCGGTAAAGGTGGTGGCGGGGGCGGGGGCGCTTCGGATGCGCTCGATGAGGGCGCGGCGATGACGACATCCGGAAGAGGAGTCGCCGTCGATGAAGGCGCGATGGACGCCGCGCGCGACGCTCCCGACCAGCTAATATCGGCCGCATTCCGAAGCGTAGGTAAAGACGTCGGGAGCTTCAACTCTGGTAACGCCCCGGCAGTGGGTCTAAACCCAAACTGCGTCGCTTGCATTGAACCATACGCGTTGGACATGGACGTCGGCGCGTCGGCTAAATTTTTCCAGTCGTCGTATTTGTCCTCGTCGTCGCTCTTTAACTCGCCACCATCGGCGCCATCAAACTCGTCATCATCAGCATTCATTAAATTATCAACCAAAGCGTACTCCACGTACGGATTCACATCCGTGTTGAACAATAAGCACTCGTTCAAGCTGTCTAAAGTCGCGGGAAGCGTGCCTAAACCGTCCCTGCCGCTCGCCAACGCTCGCCCGCTCGAAGCGTCTCGCGCAGCCTCTCGCCAAAACATCTCCGCCGTTTCCTCTCGAAACACGTTTTGCCGCTCAATCATACCAAGTTCGAGCACGCTCGCGCGCGCGATGACCTCAAGTTCTTTCACCGCGGCGAGGTGCTCGACGAGACGCGTCGTCGGGACGTCGCCGTAGAGGAGCTCATAATTTTCAAATTCATCAACCTTTGGGTACTTGGCGCTCGACAGCATCGTTCGCGCGCTCTTACTCGCGCTGAGCTGCTTAACCTTATCGTCTAAGTTTTCAATGCGGCGTTGGAGGGCGTGTAGGCGCGCGGTGTGCGAGCTAGCGCGCTGGGCGATGCCTCTGGCGACGCCATCCGCGAGCGCGTCCAGGTCTCGGAGGAGCTCCACCGCCTGCGCGCGCGTTTGCGCCGGGGACAGGCCCGGGGTGATGAGGTTGAGCGTAAATTTGTCGTCCCTCATGCCGACGCCGGGCGCGCGGGGTGAGATACAGGAAGCAGCCTCGGGCGCGTCGAGCTCTGAGGCACGTCGGTTGGAGCTAGTCTCTCTCTTTTGTCTATTAAAAAGTGTGTTTGATAACCGTCAAGGTCGGTTCCGTGTGTCTGTGTGTGTTCTAGTGTACAATGATGATGGCGATGGCAAAACAAGAAATGCGCATCATTAGCCTCGGAAATCTCTAAATTCTCGCTCCGGGTGATACGGACTCCACACGATTGCTGTTGGGTCGCAAATTCGTCCGGGACCGCCCGCCGCCTTCAAGTGCTTGTCGATGAGCTCGGGTGAAGCGCAAATCACGTACGCGCCCTTCGTGTACGCTAACAATCCGAGATGTTGAAGCGTTGAGATGATATCCTCGGTTTTAATCATCGTCAACTCGCTCAAGTCTTTGATGGATACGAATTGCTTGCTCTCATCCTTGAGGATGCGAAGGAGCTCTCGCGTCCAATACCCACGGTATGACACTAATCCTAAATCCGACAGCGGGCGTTCAGGGGTCCCAACTTTACCTTCAATCTTGGAAAGTTCGTAGGAGAACGAGATGAGAAGCTTACCGTAACCTTTACGCTGGTACGGGGGCAGCGTCAATATACACGCCAAGTTGTACCCTTCCTCAGAGCACTTCTCCTTGGAAAAGTAACCGACAATGTGGTACCCGCGCTCGTCACATTCCATTAAGACGTAGAATAAGAACAAGTCGACGTCGTAGTAGAGCGTCTTGTGATCCAAGAACAACTTGGCCAAGTAGCACAAGTTTTGGCAAAACAACTTGTGTTTTTTGCCGTCAATCTCAAAGAAACTCAAGTTACCTTTGCGGTAGATTTCATCTCCAGGTGGGTGTCGCATTTCGTTTTTCTTCAAATGACGCTGCAATTGCTCTTTACGCTTGAAGAACTGTAACGTGTACTCGCAAAAGAACAACTTTTGGCAGTTGCTATACTCGGGTGGAAATGGTGAAAAATACCACGTATCCATCTCGTGCTTCCCGAGCTCAATCTGTAAAATGTTTCGCACCTTGGTGAACTCCTCGTGCTCTTGCAACGCCTTCGGATCGAAATCCGCGTGTTCGGCGTCTACTTCGTGCTCCACTTTCTTCTTCTTCCCATCCTCAGTCTTTTCCACCGGCACCAACGTCGACAAATCCATCTCCCCGAGCGTCACCCACGAATCCATACGGCGGTTAAACTGCTCATAGTGCACGTAATACTCGTAATCCTCATCCCCGGTCCCTTTCGCCCCGGGACGTTTCTCGATCACGCGAACTTGGTAGAATTCATCCTTACCTCGCCAGCGGCAGTGCACCTTGGTCCCGAGCTCCAATGGTAACTCCGTGCCCGGAGGAATATCCAACGTCGACCGCGCGCGCCGACGTTGCGGCGTATCATCCGCCACATCCACGTCCTTCTGTGCGTGCGCGCAAACACACCATTCGCGAGGTTAGTCTCGAGAAAACTATGCGGAATTCGATGACGGTGCCCATGCGATCGTCGTCATCGATCCGTCGACGAGTGCGCGCGACGTGACCGCGACGAAGAGCGCGGTGCGCGTGCGTCGCGCCGAACGCGTTGTTTACACCGTCATCGAGCGTCGAAGTACGCACCGAACGTTTCGTCATGGGTTTTAAGCGCGATGCTGTGACGTGGTGGTTCTGCAGGTTTTGTGCCTTGCTCGCCGCGACGGTCGAGCTCCGCGCGCGACATCGTCGACGTCCTGCGCCTCGCGTAACGCATTGCAATGGCTATATATAAAGTGGGTACGTTACAAAAGTCAACTACGCCAGGTACGCACCGCGTGCGTGCGTGTGTGCGTCTACAACGCGGTCTATGGGGCGCGCTCTTTCAACTTGGATTTGGCAAAGGCGACGAGCGACCGCGATGAAAATCGCGACTGCGAGCGGTCCATGTGCCCTTCGCTCGCGGATTCATCGTCTTGATTTACGATATCGTCGCCAAACTGTTCTTGAAGCATGACTGCACGTTCAGCGAGGCCAACGAGGAGTAAGAAGTCGGCACGATCGAACGGTTTGTCTGTCATTTTGTTTGCGATGGCAAACGCGCGATGGACAAAGGCGTCGTTTGTCGGAATGTCTAACACGTGCATCTTCTCCAAGAGCACCTCTGGAGTCAACGCGCCCGTGAAACCAGCATCAAGAATCTCGAAGACCTTCACTGTGGCGTCAACCGATGCTTCTTTGAATTTGAAATACTCTGATGTTTCATCTGCTCGCCTGTTTTCTTCGAGCGCCTGTTGCACCACGGCTTGAGCGTTTTGCATACTCGTAACGATGATACCGACCAACGCAGACACGAGCACCATGGCGCTGACCAGAATGAACGTCGAGAAGAAGAAGAACGTATAAAACGGTTTCGCGTCCGGTGAGGAACAAGGATTCGTCGTCCCTTCAGTGCCATCGTACGATGAACCAATGATAGAGGCGTAATATATTCCGTCGTCTACGTCTCCGTACGGGTTAACGTCGCATCCGTTGTAGTTGATGCTATACACTGGCATCCATGCCTCGAGAAACGTAACGGTAAACAACGTAATAGACGCTGGGAACAAACTCTCAAAGTGAAATGGATCATTTTCAGCGAATAACGTGACTCCCGCGACAGCGTAGATGAAGAAGATGAGACACATCAACAGCGCGACGTACACGATTGCCTGCAAACCAGCGACGAGGGAGATAACGACGACCTGCAAAGGCTTGATAATACGAACTAGTCGAAGCACTCGTAAGAGACGGAAAAGTCTTACAGCTGTGGCGACAGCACTGAGTGAATTCGGAATCAAACCAAACATAACCACAAACGTATCAAAAATGTTCCACCATTTATCCACACCCGTGTAAAACGAAAGTCTCTTGTCGAGTGCGGCGATAAACTTGACCCCGAGCTCGAAAGCAAATATGCCCAGGAACACATCTTCCACGGTAGCGAACCAACTTTCTTCATCGGTCTGATCTGCACTGATGCCAGACAAGGCGCCGGCGGCGATGATCACCAAGACGACGACGTATTCAAAGATGGGATTACTCACAATGTGCTGGAGAAAAATCTGCCCACGCCGCCACATAGGTATGTGCGGCACTGGTCGTGCTTTTCCTTCACGTCGAACGCCAGAGAGCAAATTCAAATGGTACATAAGTTGATCGTATTTGTTTTGGCCAAGTTTCGCTTGAATCATGCTCACGTCGCTCCACAAATCATTCGCGATCGCGGCGTCTATTTGCGCCTGGTTTTTCTCTTTTGTTTGTTTGACTTCAAACGCAGCTTCTTCCATTTTATTGGTAATTACCCCAATAAACAAACTCATCATGATGTTACCGAGAATCAGAGTCAGCGAAACCATATACAACGTCGTCGCCCACTTTTTCGCCGTCGGGGTGGTGCAATACGCGGCGTCGGTGTCAGATGTGTACCCGTATTCATCGCAGCCATAATAGTTTACGTAGAGAAATCCCAACCAGTCCGACATCGTGCACACTGATATCACCGTTGACATCGCCGTGCCCAGCGTCCCAAAATGACGAGGATCGTTAGCTTTGAACAAAATGACCCCAAACACTGCGTAAATATACACCACGACGCTAAGCAAGATGAGAATCCACACGATGCTCATGATACCTTTAACGACCCCTTCGAGAATAATGCGCATATTCCGTACTAATCTCAACAGTCGCAAAAGACGAATGAGACGCAGATTGCGCAGTGCGCCCAATGACTTTCCACCATCCATGACGTATTCCAACAGCGACGTGAACGTCACTACAAAATCAAAGCAATTCACATAATCCTTAAAGTAGTAGTGCGGTTTAAACACCGCTAACTGTTCGACGCCACCTCGTTTAGCGGTAATTCCACTCGACATGATCTTCAGCACGACTTCAACGGAAAAGCACGCGTTCAAGATGTTGTAGCTCATGCTTTCAAAATTTGACGAGCTGTACTTGTTGGGCGCCGCCGCGACGGTACCGCTGACAATCGCAGAATAAAGGATGCATAGCGATATAAACGCATCGAACGGCCACGATTTCACCAGAACATAAATTCTCCACGTCACTGATTTACCTTTCCGACGTTTGCCAACTAGCGACTCGTATCCTTCAACCATTTTTTCTTCATCACGCTCAGCGCGAAGAGCCTTTCGTTGGAGACGCCGACGCATATCGTTAAACTCTCGTTCGATGAGCGTTGGTGAAGGCCAGAGGTCTGCTTGTTTTTCCTCTTCAAGCGCAGCTACGGTGGAAGCATCGAACGTAGGCTTTTTGTCGTCGTCGCTCGACACCAACTCGACCGAATCGACTCGGCCCAACTTCTTACCCGCATCCGCCTTACTCGCGCTCTCACTTTCACTGTCGCTCGACGACGAGCTCTCGCTTTCACTCGACGTCGAGCTTTCACTGACGTAATCATCCAACAATATCCCGAGCCCACAAAACTTTGCCCCGTCGTGATAACACCTCGTGAAAAACGACGCGTCCTCGTCTTTGTCGCGCCGGTGCTCCCGACGAGGCAGCGCGCCCTCCACGTCGTACTCATCTCTCGCACCCCCACGCCGTTTCCTCACCGATGTCTTCGCCTTCATCTCAGACGCGTTTCGTCGACGCGTCTCCTCCGCGTCGTCGTCCTCGCTCGAAGAACTCAAACTCGAACTCGAACTCGAACTCGACGACGAATCCTCCCCATCCGTCGTCTCCGTATCGCTCACGCGCGCCGGCGCGCGCCGCACGTCCGCCTCATCCCTCAACGACCGCCTCACGCCGTCATCCAACGCATCCCTCGCCCGCACGGGCGCCGCGTCGACGCCACGCATCGACGACAGCGCGCGCCCATCCATCCTCCTCTACAACACCCAAAAACGCACCCTCGACGACGACCGAATTCGCGCGTCTCGTCGTCGTCGCGATCGCGCGTCTCGTCGTCGCCGCCGTGCGAGTGCGCGTGCGCGCGTCGGTGCGTCGTCGTCGTCGCCGCCGCGTCCGTCGCCGCGCGCTGTGTCGCCGGCGACATCGTCGACGACGACGGTCGGCCAACACCTTGTATGACGCCACCAGGTGTATCACGTGCGCGACGTCGTCGTCGACGACGACGACGACCGCGCCGGTCGCCAGTCGCCGTCGCGGACGACGCGCGATGGCCCTGCGCGCGCGCGTCGGCGCGTCGCCGCCGTGTCGCGCGCGCGGTCGTCGCGCGTCGTCCGCGAGACGTCGTGCGCGCGTCGGTGTCGGTGTCGGTGTTTGTGATGATGATGATGATGATGATGCGCGCGCGGGGCGTCGCGCGCGCGCGTCGTCGTCGTCCATCGCGTTCGATGACGCGCACGCGTTCGTTGAGACGTTCGCCGCGAGCGGGCTCGCGGTGCGGTGCGAGCCGACGGCGCACGGGGGCGAGGCGGTGGTGGTGGCGACGTCGCGGAGCGCGCGAGCGCTCGTCGGCTCGAGCGACGAGTACGACGACGATGACGACGAGTACGGCGACGCGGATGTGCTGTCGGGCGCGGCGCCGTGGCGCGGGGCGAAGAGCTACGCGTGCGCGTACGGCGGTCATCAGTTTGGACAGTGGGCCGGGGCGTTAGGGGATGGTCGGTGCGTGACGCTCGGACGGGTTCGAGACGCGCGCGTGGACGTGCAGCTGAAGGGCGCCGGACGCACGCCGTTTTCGCGCAACGGCGACGGACGTGCGGTGTTACGGTCATCCATACGCGAGTACGTGGCGAGCGAGGCGATGTTTGCGCTCGGCGTGCCGACGACGCGCGCGTTGGCGTTGGTGGCGACCAATGCCGGCGTCGTGCGATCGACGGCGTCCAACGCGAGTCGATTGGAGCCCGGAGCGGTGGTGACGCGCGTCGCCGAGACATTCGTACGGTTTGGATCGTTTCAGTTGCCATGGAGCCGACGCGACTTTGCGACGACGAGAAAGTTGGCGGATTTCGTCATGGACGCGTCGTACGGCGTGTTTAGCGCCGAAGAGCTCGCGTGTACGCGAGGGGTCGATTACGACGACGCGTACGGCGCCTTTGTCGCCGCCGTGGCGCGGCGCACGGCGATAACCGTGGCGCGGTGGCAGTCGATTGGGTTCACGCACGGCGTGCTCAATACCGATAACATGAGCGTCGCAGGGCTTACGATTGACTACGGGCCGTTTGGATTCATGGAGGCGTACGACGTCGGCTACACGCCAAATCAAAGCGACTTATTCGGCGACCGCATGTATTCCTTTGCCAATCAACCGTCGGCGGTGCGATGGAATCTCGAGCGTTTTCTCGAATCGTGCGACCGGCTGGCGACGCGTAAGGATCGAGCGCGCGCGCTCGAGATTTTTGACGAAGCATTTAGCGCCGAAATCTACGCGACGTTCACCCGCAAATTTGGCGTGTGGATACGCGACGACGACGAGTACGAAATTGTGCGCTCGTTTCATCGCGTGCTCCAACGCGGGGCGTTTGATTTCACGCTATCGCACCGCTCGCTCGGTGCGTTCGCGTCGACGGTGCTCGCACGAGGTGAAAGCGCGACGGCGCCGGCGTTGGCCTTGGACATGTTTGCCAGCGTTCGACGCGCGCAAGACGGACGCGAAGACAAAGCGATGGATGACGCGCTGCGCCTTCAAATCGCCGATTTCGGCGCAATGTACGCCGAGATTCTTCTGCGCGAACGCGGTGATCCAGAGCTGATTCGTGCCGCTCAAGATTCCGCAAATCCGTTGTATGTGCCTCGAAATTACTTGCTTCAGCGAGTCATCGAAAGCGCCGAACGAGATGATTTCGAGCCGCTTCGCGCGTTGTGCGCGACACTCGAACATCCATACCGAGAACAGCCAGGCGCCGAACGCTTCGCGCAACCGGCGAGCGTGGAACAGCACGCACGCGTTGGGTGTCTGTCATGATCGTCGTAATCACGCGGTGCGTATGAGCAGTAGTTTTCGAGTAGTAAAGGATCGTCGAGCGCGAGCCATTTCGTGACGACGCGAGCGTTGACGAAACGGTCCCCACGGAACCGAGTCCCGCGTCTGATTCCGCCGACATCCTTCATCTCATGCATTCGCACCGCGCGAGTAGGATAGTGAATAGTTATAGTAGTGTAGTGTAGTATTTTTACAATTCGTACGCGCCGTGACGCGCAAAAAAATCCTCCTCTAGTGTCCTCTGTCGTGCTCGCCAAAGTTCAACCTATGCACGCCCACATTCTTAATCGACTCCAAATACTTCCCCACCGTCGCCTTACAATTCTCCAAGTGATTCACCCCCTCAACGCGATAGCATTCAATCACTCGATCGCGTAATATCTGTGCAGGCGCGAGAACGCACGGCGTCAGTCGCGGTCGCGGTCGCGTCAGTCGCGCGAGGTTTGCGCGCGTCCGTCATCCATCCACCGATCGAACGCATCCTACGCGCGCGGCGACGCCCTCGCGTGCCGTTCGACGTCCCGGCATCACGCATCGCGCGTCATCGTCGTC
>Ga0181558_10002506_pt1 | contig 17361 bp, 15 predicted proteins | sample 011ome_22_FD_133754 | JGI IMG/M metagenome (GOLD analysis project Ga0181558, IMG submission 133754) | Coastal salt marsh microbial communities from the Groves Creek Marsh, Skidaway Island, Georgia - 011507BT metaG (megahit assembly) | ecosystem: Environmental > Aquatic > Marine > Intertidal...
ATCATAGTCAACCTGCGCTACTCTCTCTGTGTAAGTCTATTTGCCTTGCAAGGATTCAATACGCCTCGCCAGAGGTGGGTGGCTCATAAAGAGTCCTGCCATGGCGGGTTTGCCGGAAATTCCGAAAGCGGTTAGCTGTCCTTCCAGCTGGCTTCCAGCCTTATTTGCTTGCAAGCGCTGGAGCGCGGCGATCATCTTCTGACGGCCTGCCAGATTCGCACCCCCGGCGTCTGCCTTGAACTCACGGTAGCGAGAAAACGCCATCACAATGATACTGGCCAACACGCCAAAGATGGCCTGAAAAGCCATGACGGTCATGATGTAAACAAATGCATTATTGTTGCCACGATTGATCATCTGCGCGACTACCCGAGCGAAAAAATACACGAATGTATTCAATACACCCTGTATCAAGGTCAGGGTCACCATATCGCCGTTGGCAACATGACTGATCTCATGGCCCAGCACTGCCTCGGCTTCATCTGCGGTCATCTGGCGCAGCAGTCCCGAGCTCACTGCAACCAGCGCATTGTTGCGGTTGGCACCGGTAGCAAAGGCATTGATTTCTGGGCTGTCGTAAATGGCCACTTCTGGCATGCCGATACCGGCTGATTCTGCCTGACGCCGAACGGTGTCAATCAGCCACTGTTCGTCACGATTACGTGGAGATTCGATCACATGGGCGCCGACACTGCGCTTGGCTATCCACTTGGCCATCCACAGGGAAATAAAAGACCCGCCCATGCCGAATACGGCACACATGACGAGCAAACCGGCGTTAGAGGAAGAGTCCACCCCGAGTACTGGCATAAGAATGCTGAGCACAATGCCAAGAACCAGCAGAATCGCTAGGTTAGTGGCCACAAAGAGAAATACGCGTTTCATGAAACTCTCCAGATTGAGCGATTAACTAAGATGTGGCGGCAATATTTGAAATTTAAAGGCTGAGTTCACTGCTATTTATCAAGCTAACGGCCAGCTGGGCGAATATTGTCATAGCATGCCACCCATTGATCTAGGGTACGCTGCCGCATCAGTTTGCCGATTAGATCAAAGGGAATCAGCTCAGGTTTCTTGAAGCGGATACAACTTTTACCCATATCCAGTTTCTGAGGCACCTGTTTATCATAAGCCTGTTGAAACCAGGTCATTAGCTCACTATCTACATAAAGACCGAAATGATAGAGCACAACGTGGCCCTTTTGAGAGGCGATGCTTATATAGGGGAGGGGCGTATCTTTACCAGTATGATAGCCAGCAGGATAAGTGGAAAGTGGCACCACGAAACTTACCATACCACTGGAAACTGACTCGATAAAGCCGGCGGGAATATTGTTGCGAATAGCGTCCAGGAGCTTAGTGACTGAACCAATGCGCCCAGACGAGAGCGAAGCAAGAAAGTCGCCAATGCTCACCGTAAACTATTCCTTACGCAGGACAATGATTCATGCGCAGCAACTGCCAGAGAAGTGTCTCAGTTCCAAAATATCTGGAATTTATATTCCAGTATTCCGGCGGTCTCGCTACAATTTGCCGAAGTGCAGTCATTCAAACTGCCCCTATGAGAATTTCCTTCGGCCAAGATTGGCTATAGGAAATTATTGGGCCAAATTATGCTACGCCACATGTGCGCGACAGGACTGCCATCAAATCCCAAACCACCTTTTGGATGTCGCCAGTGACGCTCGATAATATCTTCAAAATCGTCGATATCGACTTCTACACCTTCTTCAAAAGAGTAGAGATCGTTCAGGGTGATTAAACGTCCAGTCATGTACCAACGGTGATTTTTCGCCTGTTTGTAGGCTTCTTCGATATAGGGTTCTACTTTATAGTCGGCACCGAAGAAGCGGATATACGCTTCTGGATATTCGTAGCCCACGGACTCATCGGGGAAGAATCGCAAGGCCTGGTGAGCCTCAATCGCCCAGGCGATCTCTTCGTCCACATAGGGTTTCACCATCTGGGCGCACCAATAGCCATGGTCTGTGCGGATCAGGTTGGAGACACAAATATCGTGCAGCAAACAAGCCAGCACAACTTTTTCATCCATGCCGTTCACACGAGCATAGCGCGCGCTCTGCAGTACATGGTTGGCAGGGGCAAAACGGAGTTTAAAGAAATCCCTTAGTGTCGGCTCTTTCGGCATTTCTGGCAGGCGCGGGTCGTTGTGCTGATACCACGGTCGATTGTCGCCAGGAATGGGCTCCGGCGTGGGGTCTATGCTGCACATCCAGGGGGTTGCAATACGCTTGTCCAGCTCGTCGCTCATCATCTCTTCAAGGGCATCAGCCTTGGCTGAGAGGGTGGTAGCGCCAGCAATCGAAGCAGCGGCAGCAGTGCTCATATTGCTGAGAAATTTACGTCGATCCATAGTTTGACTCTCCTCTAAAAAGGCATCCATTTAATGGACTCGAGTACCAGCGCTTAAACTGTGAAGTGAGCGCCGCAAGATGCCGATAGATATAACAAATATCGACCATCTACACTATTTATTTCAGCCATTTTGATGATGGTTTGGGCTAAAAAGACGCAACATACCCATGTGAGCAGGCCACATTTCCGGTAATGGATCGAAATCACTATACTGCGGGCTGCCCGGGGATATCAGGAAGCCAAATTCATGTATGAACCCAACTGGATGTCGGTATTGCCACCATTGCTGGCGATTATCCTGGCCATCGTCACGCGCCAGGTCATAATCTCCCTCAGTATTGGCATCTGGATAGGGTTTTGTATCCTGGAATCGGTAAATCCTTTAACCGGCCTTGGATTCGGCATCGATGGGGTAATCAACGTTTTCACTGACCCCGGCGACACGCGGGTTCTGGTGTTCACGCTGGTTATCGGCGGCCTAATTGCCACCATCGAGAAGGTAGGGGGCGTGAGGGGGTTCATCCATCTGCTGGAGAGTCGGAACTGGGTTGATAATCCCCAGAAAGCGAAATGGCTGGCCTATTGCACTGGAATCGTCGTATTTATTGAATCTAACATCACGCTTCTAGTGGCCGGATCAATCTCCCGACCACTGTTTGACCGCTACAAGATCGCCCGGGAAAAACTGGCCTATATAATTGATTCCACCTCGGCGCCTATTTGTATACTAATACCCTTAAATGCCTGGGGTGCAGTCATCATTGGGTTGCTTGCATCCTCAGAGATAGAAGATCCCATTGGCGTTTTTATTTCTGCCATACCATTTAATCTGTACCCGCTCACTGTGGTGGCGTTTTCCGCTTTTGTGATCTGGCGCGGCCTGCATATCGGTCCGATGAAGGCGGCCCAGGATCGCACCGACAAAGGCGATTTGCTTTGGCCCAACGCGACTCCCATGGTGGACCCAACTCTGCTGGACAGCGAGGGCCACGCGGAGGCCTTCGACAAGGCGCGCTATATGATTGTGCCGATCGCCGTTATGGTGCTCTCGATGCCGGTCTCACTCTACGTGACAGGGAATGGGGATATTAGCGCAGGCTCTGGCTCCACTTCGGTACTATGGGCCGTCTTAATAGCGCTGTCTTGTCTATGGGGGCAGGTACTGATGGCCAGACGCTCACGCTTTGATGACTTGATGAATACTTTTCTTCGTGGTGCCGGTGGTTTCCTGCCTGTGGCCATGATTCTTCTGTTTGCCCTGGCCCTGGGTGATGTGGCCAATTTGCTTGGCACCGGCACTTATGTTGCACAACTCACCCAGGAAGCGATTCCACAGGTCTTGCTACTCCCACTGTTGTTTCTGGTAAGTAGCTTTATCGCGTTTTCCATCGGCTCCAGCTGGGGAACTTTTGCCATCATGATTCCGCTGTCAATGCAGATAGCGCTGTCGCTGGATTTGTCGCCGGCGCTGTTCCTGGCCGCCGTATTATCTGGTTCGGTTTTTGGAGATCATGCCTCCCCAATCAGTGATACGACCGTCGTTTCGTCGATGGCGGCCGCAACAGATCATATCGATCATGTGCGCACCCAGTTGCCATACGCGCTGGTGGCAGCAAGCATTGCAACTCTGGGCTTTTTGATAGTTGGCGCGACGGTGCTCTAAGGCTTAAAAATCTAGTGCGTATAAATATGGGGCCTAAAAAGTAGAGTCTAGAAAGCAGGGCCTCAGAAAAGGGCAGAGCGCTGCCAAACGGCTGAGCCTGAAGCTATGCAGTAACGATAGAGACGTCGCCCGTAAAATCCCTGAGTTCAGTGATGGGTAGCATACCCACGTCACGGAACTTACTGTTATTGCGGTCCGAGTCGTCAAGCAGACTGCCGAGACTGGCGTAGGTTTCAGTCACAAACAAAAACTCGTTATTCTGAGTTTGACGAGTGATTCCAAAATTTATCTGCTTGCGTTTTTCTGTGGGGATTTGGTTCAGCATGGATTTACTTGCCCACACTGAGCCATTTCGAGCGAAGTCCGACACACGTGAGGCGGAATTGATTGTTTCTCCAAGCACCGTGAACTCGACGTGCCCGCCGGCGTGAAAACTGCCAAACCATTCCTGACCTTCATTGAGTCCTATATTTAACAGCAAGTCACTGAACCAGCCCTTGCGACTCTGCCACTGCTGGGTGATTCTCCTCATCATGGCCTTTAGCTCCAACGAGCATTGGATGGCATTCAGACGGTAATCGCAGTCAGGTTGGGGGAAAAAATAGTACACCATGCCGTCACCAGCGTGCTTGCCGTAAGTGCCGTGGTATTTGCGGAATATAGGTTCACTCTGCTGCCAAATATCGTTGATGAGCTCGAAGTATTCTTCGGCCGGCAGCTCAGAGCAGATTCGTGTAGAGCTCTGCAGGTCTGCCACCATGACTGTCACATTAGTGAGATAGGGCTGTCGCTTTTTGAGTAGTTCATTGATGACCTGGTTTCGCTTACTGAGGAACTCGAGGAGAAAATCGTCCTCTAGTGAGACAGGACTGTAAGTAAAGAGAATCCCTTCTCGGTAGAAGCAGACGTACAGATCAAAGAGTTCTGCGCTGCCGTCTTTGGCAGGTAGTATGGAAGGGTAGTGCACCATCGGCGCCTTAAGGACAGGCTCTACATCATCATAAATTGATTTCAGAAGGGTGAGTTGTTGGGCTCCCAGGGCAGAATAGATTTTAATCAGTACAGACTGTGACAGGCGCTTCTTGGCAGCAGCAATATGCGGCGCCAAGATTTCTTTTAACGTAGCTTCATCCGAGGCTGGCTGCACTTCAAACAGAAGTTTGAGCAAATTTCGGGATTCCAGTTCACCTGGCATATCTCTGTTATCGCCGAAAAACGACTCCGCAGCGCTGTCATTCCACCAGATCAACTCAAAGTTGTTATTGACCATATAGGCTGGCCCAGGAAAGGACTCGATGCTTGATTCCAAACAAAGTGAGGTGAGCGATTCGTGCTCACCCAACGAGGGTTCAGCTTGATGAACGGCCGCAAGGGCTGTTTCTTGTACTGACGATTTTCGGCGTCGGCCGCCAAATTCCTCAGCAATGCCCGCCATTGAGAGGCCTTGCTTCTTCAAGATCTGGACACGCTTGATGACATCAACTGCTGATTCATCGAAATAACCCAGCCGGGTTGCCTTGCCTTCATTCTCGGGAGGCGATTTAACCACCGGGTTAGGCAGTATGCCCAGTGCCACGTAGTTGTTAAGTGTGGCCCGGGAAATTCCAGTTATTTCAATGAGTTGCTTGCTATTTAGCATTGCTTCTATGACTCTATAGGCATTGATTTTTCAGCAGTATAATTAGGCTGTCTAACCATAGCAACTGTCTATTTATACAGTTTATCTAAAATCACCGTTCACTGGACAGTTAAACCTGGCTGTCTAAACCGGGTCTCCCGGTTACAGATTTGATGCTCGCATTGAGTCTGGTAAAGTGCGTCCCGCGGAGCCAAGGGGGTCAAACAGAGTGAATTTCAAGCGCATTTCAGTTGAGCGAGCTATGAAGATGATGTCCGAGCAGGACCTGGTTCAGATTGTTGATATCCGTGACGACCAATCCTTTTTAGCCGGACACATCCCTGACAGCTTCCAGCTACATGGGGCGAATATTGACGAATTCATGGCCAGCGCTAATCCGGAGGCTCCGCTGCTCGTGGTCTGCTACCACGGCATATCCAGCCAAAGCGCTGCAGCATATCTAGCTGAACAGGGATTTAGGGATACGTACAGCCTGGATGGCGGATTTGAGGCCTGGTTGAGCGCGCAAAAGTCATCTGCAAGCAGTTGACCCGAGGTCTAAGCAGCAGCGGACAAAGCGATACTGGTCAGCGCACAAGAATAATCCTTATCAAAGCCACTTGCCCGGGATTTACTCTGCGTCGACATTTGCCTGACGGGCTTCGGCATCTGCCTTATCCAGTTTACGCTTACCCGTCATGATAATGACCATGTAAATCATGTTAAACATTGCCCAGGCGAATAGCTCGAATGGCCATAGTCGATGAGCGCTAGAGTCTCCCAGGCGCGCCGTCACTATCAGTCCAACCCAGACCGCCAACACGGCGAGTGGAAATGCAGCGAAATATCGCCAGCGACCCTGCCATTGTCGCAAAGCCGCCACCGGCAGGGCGGCGCTGGCCAGCAGGGTGCCAAGCACAATTATAGCAATCACCATATTCCAGAAGACAGCCTCTGCCTCCTGCTCGGCGTTGATATTTGCGCTGGCGGCAAAAGCGAGTGGAGTTTGTAGCAATATCAGCAGACCGGCCGTCAGTCTGTTGAATTTTGAATATGACTTGTAAAATAGATCTGACACATGCACCTCTTTGCAACCCGCATTAAATCACTACCATGCCAGCACTTAAAGTTCATTCACTGCTATGAACTTAATACATTAAAAACGCTTGGTAGGCTCTGGTAGTCTGCAAGGGCGGGCTTTCAAGGTAGAATGGGACTCAAGGCTGTATAAAATTCTAATTAGCAGACGCTGTTTATTGCTGCTATTACTGCACCGACGCAAGTATCTAAATACAAACCAACATCAGGACAGGGAATGGTTGATCTTCAAGCGACAAGAGAAAGTTACGAAAAAGAAGTTGAGCTCAAATACCAGCTATACAACAGCCTTTTTCTAACCTTACCGCTTGATGCTGTGGAGCAAACCGGCCTGTTGCTGCCTTTACTCGAGGATGCCTGTCATCAGGGACTGGATCAGGGGCTCAGCCCGGTCGCAATCATCCAGCAGTTTTTTGCCGCGCATAAGCCAGACTTTAGTAAAACACAGCAGCTTAATTTCCTGTTTAAGATTATTCAGTATGTTGAACGTCAGGTGGTATTAATAGATGCGCTTGAAGATGCAGCTTATGCGGGCATTCATCGCACCGAGGAACACAACCGATTGCGCCTGTTGACAGAACAAGTTTCAGTAGAAGGCAAGCAGGAGCAATTGCGGTCTTTGCTTGAGCACTTCGGTGCTCGTGTTATTCTCACAGCCCACCCAACCCAATTCTATCCGGGTCAAGTGCTGGCCATAATCACCGATCTGACTAGCGCAATAGAGCAAAGCGACGTGGATCGAGTGCGTGACCTGTTGCAGCAACTCGGTAATACCCCGTTTTTTAAGAAAACCAAACCATCCCCATTCGAAGAAGCGACGCAGCTCAGCTGGTACCTTGGCAACATATTTTATCCAGCCTTTGCCAAAATCAGTGACTTTCTCTTGCAGTACACCGCTGGCGCTGCACCAGACAACAATCAACTGTTTAGTATCGGTTTTTGGCCCGGTGGAGATCGCGATGGAAATCCTTTCGTAACCTGCAGCGAAACGCGACAGGTTGCGGCGAAGCTGCGATTCATCATCGTTGAGTGTTATCGCAATGAACTCAGACACCTAAAGCGGCGCTTGAGTTTTGAGGGCGTCTACGATGCGTTGGAAAATCTGGAAAAATTGTGCCATGCCGAATTAACGGGCTTGATTGATCGGGCTTTCAGTTCAGTGGAAGAGTTTATAGAACGCCTTAGTGCTATCAGCGCGGTCGTTGAAGAAAAACACCAGGGTCTTTACCTGGATCGACTGAATTCGTTCCAGCGGAAAGTGCAGATGTTTGGTTTTCATTTTGCCAGCCTGGATATACGACAGGACTCTCGAGTCATCGAAAAGACCTTAAACAACGCACTTTCACTGGTACCTGATGCTCTGGGAGTAGACTTTGAATCGCTGTCAGAGACTGCGCAAATAAACAGGTTGCTCAACGTGGATGCCAGGGTGACGCCGGAGCAGCTGCAGGACGAGACCGAGTCTGACACTTTGGCATCCATGCAGCTTATTAAAGAAATTCAACAGGCAAATGGGGCGCTAAGCATCCATCGCTATATCATAAGCAACTGTCGCGGCGCTCGGGATATTGCTAACGTCATTGCCCTGTTTCGGCTTTCAGGTTGGCTGGATAAGCTGACTGTGGACATTGTCCCATTGTTCGAGACCATTAGTGATCTGGAAGGCGCCGATGCAGCCATGATAGAGCTATACCAGAACCAACTCTACCGTAGTCACTTACGCAACCGGCTTGATCAACAGACAGTGATGCTTGGATTCTCCGATGGCACCAAGGACGGCGGCTATTTGATGGCAAACTGGGGTATTTATAAGGCTAAAGAAGCCATAACATCAGTGTCACGGGAAAACAGTATCCAGGTGACATTCTTTGACGGAAGAGGCGGACCACCTGCACGCGGTGGCGGTAGCACCTATAAGTTTTATGCTGCCTTGGGTAAGAATATCTCAAACGATAAAATACATCTCACTGTGCAGGGCCAGACCATTAGCTCATATTATGGGACCGAAACGGCTGCTCTGCACAACCTCAATCAATTATTGGCGGCGGGACTGGAAAGCAATTTATTTGACAGGCCCGAACGCGAACTATCTCCCACGCAACGAAGTCAGATAGATCGACTCGCGGAAATTAGCCATGACAAGTATCTGAAGTTCAAGGCCCATCCACTATTCCTGCCCTATCTTGAAGAGATGAGCACCTTGCACTATTACGCGCAATCAAATATTGGCAGCCGTCCCGCTAAGCGAGGACAATCCGAAGGCCTGAAATTTGAGGACTTACGTGCGATCCCATTCGTTGGCGCATGGGGCCAGCTGAAACAGAATGTGCCGGGATACTTTGGGCTTGGCTCAGCATTGAAGGAAATGGAGAAGCAGGGGCAGTTGGACGATTATCGGGCGCTATATAACGAATCCAAGTTTTTCGAAGCAATGATAAGCAATAGCATGCAGAGTATGTGTAAAAGCATCTTCAAGCTTACGGCTTATATGGAACAGAACGAAAAGTATGGGCAGTTTTGGCGTCTCATTAAAGATGAGTTTGAATTAAGCCGAGAGATGGCCCTTCGAGTTTCCGGACAGCAGGAACTGCTTGAAGACAATCCTATCAGCCAGGCCAGTATCAAATTAAGAATGAATATCGTATTGCCGCTATTGGTTATCCAGCAGTATGCGCTCACCCAAGTGCATTCTTTGTCGAAGCAGGATGACCCTAAAAGTGTTAAGCAATTGCAAACATTTGAGAAGATGATCGTCAGAAGCCTGTTCGGCAACATCAACGCATCGCGAAACTCAGCTTAGGCTTTCACCGCCGATAGCTGAATCGATTTATCAGATTCAGCATTCTAATAGCTACTGCATACTGAATTCCACTGGCGCACCTGGCCCCAGAGGCAGTCCCAGTATCACCCATACCATGGTAATCGCGATTCCCGCGATCAACAGCAGAATCGAGTAAGGCAGCATGGTCGCAGCCAAACTGCCAAGACCAAATTCTTTTTGCCAACGCTGACAAAACACCAGGATCAGCGGAAAGTAAGGCATTAATGGTGTGATGATATTTGTCGCGCCATCACCAACACGGTAGGCTGCCGTGCTCATTTCCGGGCTAAGACCTAATAACATCAACATAGGAACCAGGACGGGTGCTAACAGGGCCCATTTCGCGCTGGCCGAGCCAATGAATAGATTGATTGAGGCGCCAAACAAAATGATGAGTGCAAGCAGTATCGAATCTGGCAGACTTGAACCCTCGAGTACAGCTGCACCTTTAATCGCAAATATGAGCCCAAGGTTTGACCAGTTAAACATGGCAACAAAGTGAGCTGCAGCAAAAGCCAGCACCAGGTAATAGGACAAGTCACTCATGGACTCACTCATCATTCGCACGACATCACGATGATTGTTAATCGAACCGGAAGCAGAACCGTAAGCCCAGCCAGCGGCTAAGAACAAGATGAAGAATCCAGCAACCAAAGACTGATATAGGGGATTTAAACGCGCCTCCGGGTTTGCATCTTCGTTGATCAGAGGCGTGCCAGGTCCCACACACAAGAATACCCATAGTGCCACTATGCCAAGACAGGCCATGCCAGCGCGCTTTAAGCCCTGAATTTCACCCTGGGTCAGGCTAGTGTCCGGACCTTTAATGACGCCCGCCGTGCTGCTTTCGGCTTCGCCGGGAATAATGGGCGCCAGGCGTGGCTCGATGATCTTGTCAGTGACATACCAGATCACAGGTAGAAACACGAAGGTCATGGCGATGATGAAGTAGGCGTTGCCGGCAATATTGGCATCCCATGTGGGCAGGATCGTTTCTGCTGCCGCTTCGGTAATTCCAAACAACAGCGCATCCAATTGGCCGGGCAGGATGTTGGCGGAAAATCCCCCAGAAACACCCGCAAAAGCCGCAGCGATTCCTGCGATAGGGTGTCTGCCTGCTGCTGCAAAAATAACCCCTGCAAGGGGAATAAGCACCACATAGGCGGCATCAGCTGCGAGATTACCGACCATGCCTATGAAGGCAACTGCGGGCGTCAATAAAAGACTGGGAGCTCGAGAAACGGCGCTGCTCATGGCGGAAGCGAATAATCCCGAGCGCTCAGCCACCCCGGCTCCGAGCATCACCACCAGCACGTAGCCAAGGGGGTGAAAGCCCGCAAAGGTAGCCGGCATCTCCACCAGCAGTCTCTGTACATTGGCCGCTGATAGCAGGCTTTCGGCGCTAACTACCAGTGCATTTCCGGCCGCATCCACCTGGGTCGGGTGCAGTGCGGAGACTCCGGCCAAGGATGCGATTACACTGATCGCCACGACACCGGCAATACAATATAGAAAGATGAATACCGGATCTGGCAGTCTGTTCCCCGAGCGCTCAATCCACGCCAGGACGCCTGTCATTTCCGAGGGTTGAGGGTGGCTGGTATCAGTCATGGAGTGCGTCTGCCTTGTGTTTTAACTAAATTTATATGAACGGAATCAGCGCAGTAAACGGTAAAATTCGCGTAAGTCCTGTAGATAGCTCTGGGGTTGCTCGAGGGCTGCGAAATGCCCCCCTTCGGGCATCACCGTCCACTGTCGCAGATCATAGGCAGCCTCGACCCATGCACGCGGCAGAATATAGATTTCTGCAGGAAAGATTGCCGCGCCGGTCGGCACGTTAATATAGGACATGGGTTTAAGGCGAGGCGAATTTCGGTTCTCGTAATAAATACGGGCTGAAGAGGTAATGCTGCCGGTGAACCAGTAAATCGAAATATTGGTCAGGATTTCATCTTTGCTGAAGTTGTTGTCCAGATTGCCAGCCTCATCTTGCGGCAAATCGCTCCAACCGTGAAATTTTTCTACGATCCAGCCCGCCAAACCGGCCGGTGAGTCATTTAATCCATAGCCTAAAGTCTGTGGTTTAGTACCCTGTATTTGTTGATAGCCCACTTCATTAAGCATGTAGTTACGGCGCGCTTCGACAACAGCAGCTTCAGATTCAGACACTGCGTCTCGCTGCTCTGGATCAGCGGGAGGGTTGGCCAGTACCATGTTGGAATGCAGTCCGATCAATCGCTCTGGATAATGGTTCGCGAGATGCCGATTGATAATCGCCCCCCAGTCTCCGCCTGCAAGTGCATATTGTTCATAACCCAATCTTTCCATTAGGTCAGCCAAAGCCACTGCCATTTGCTCTGGCCCAAAGCCAGGTTCTGTTGGCGCTGAAGAAAAGCCAAAGCCTGGCAGTGAGGGCGCAATCACATGGAATGCGTCTTCTGCACTACCACCGTGCGAAGTAGGATCAGTAAGTGGGCCGATGATCTTACTAAACTCGCTCACTGAACCTGGCCAGCCATGCACCAGCAATAGCGGAATCGCGCTTTCGTGGCTGGATCGCTGATGGACAAAATGTAAATCTATATTATCAATTGTCGTCTTGAACTGACTGAATTGATTCAGTAACTCTTCCTGTGCACGCCAATTGAATTCAGTGCGCCAGTAATCCAGCAATGCTTTTAGATACTCAAGATCGGTCCCATATTCCCAACTGACCCCATCCAATTGATCAGGCAGGCGTGTGAGTGATAGGCGCTGACGCAAATCCGCTATCGCACTATCAGGCACGTTTATGCGAAAAGGGGTAATTGCAGTTGAGCTTGCTGCCAAGTGCTGTTGAGCCTGTGCTGGGGAAAACTGGGTATCGGGTTGAGACAATGTCTGTTTACCTGAAGTTGCTATGATATCCACAGCTCCTGCAGAATGACATGCAAGGCTGCCTAAAAATAACAGTCCGACACTAAGTGCTCTGACAGGGATCTCAAATCTAGCTCGTATTGAAATTTCTTTATGCATATCAGTCCACTGTGCTTGGTAATTATTAAAGCAGTGAAGCTTTTCCTGCCCATTGGCCAGACTCTATGCAGACTGGCGCGGGGCGCGAAAGCCGACGTTGGGCGCTATGAAACACTACACGGTGCCTGCCAATCAAGTCACGATGGCGGCTGCGCCAGAGAAGCAACTGATAATGTCTTGAATCTAGAGTTATTAGCATCGAAGATTCGAAGCTGATCCCGAGGGCCAAGCGTGAGTAAACTAACTGGCAATCTGGCTGAGCCCATACATTCAACTATAGGAATTACCGTATGTTATTTGGATTAAGTAAGAAACCTGTGGAACTTCCTGATGACAGCAGCGCGCTTCCCGATCGCGCTTATCCGAACCAATACAATTCCACGCATTTCGTTAACGGCAATCCGATTGTCGAACCTGTACCAGATCACCTTGAGCGGGCAGTCTTTGGTCTAGGCTGTTTTTGGGGAGCGGAACGACTGTTCTGGGAGCTACCGGGCGTCTTTAGCACTGCCGTGGGTTACGCTGGTGGCATAACCAATAATCCAAGCTATGAAGATGTGTGCAGCGGCAAGACCGGTCATACCGAGGTAGTCACGGTGTTCTTTGACCCTGAAAAAATCAGCTATGAAGCGCTTTTGGCTGCCTTTTGGGAAGCCCACGACCCAACCCAGGGAATGCGGCAGGGCAATGATGTAGGCACCCAGTATCGCTCAGCAATCTACACTGTGAATTCCATGCAGGAGCGTGTCGCCGAGGCCAGTCGGGCTCGCTTTCAGACTGCACTGCAAGAGGTAGGGAAGGGCAGTATTACGACCGAGATCAGTGAGTTAGGTCCATTTCATTATGCTGAAGATTATCACCAACAGTATCTGGCCAAAAATCCTGGAGGTTACTGTGGTTTGGCGGGGACCGGTGCCTGCTATCGACCTGCGCCTGAGACAAATGAGTCCTAAGGCCAGGGAGAGCGGGTCAAGTGACAAACGGGCCGTGAGGGCGGGGTCTGGCGAGCAACAGACTTAGTGACCCAGATCCAAAGCGCTAGCTAAGGTGGAAAAACCTGCGGATGTCGTCGGCCTTTGCCAACGCGTCATCATAGCCGAGTTGATGCAGAGCAGAACAGAACAGAATCCCTGCTCAAACAGCACCAGACTGAGCAGGGTGCCTGCGCCCACGGGTTTAATGTAGCTCGAAAGGGCTTTTGGTAATTCCGCGTAGTGCTCTTGAGCGAGTTGATTCAATTCACGGGATGGTGAAATCTCAAGCGGTTCAACTTCATGAACAGCATATCCAATTTGCCGGCGGGCGCGACGGTTCAAAACAGGGATAAGGTCATTCATGTGTCGCAGAGAGTCCAGGTCATATTCGAGAATATCAACAAACGCGCTGTTCATTAAATGGCCAAGAGTATGCATTAGTCCCGGTGGCTCCTGATATGCTTCACGCTCATTGTTGCCGCTGCGACTGCAACAGCTGTCGCTCCCTCTTAAGAAGTATCGCATTAGTTCGTTATAGCGCCTTTCCGTGAACTTAGAATTAATTCAAATAATTGACAAAACGAATATACTCTAACCTGTCGCATTGCATATTTCTTGCAATCACTTTTAGCCTGCAAGGGCTCGTCCTAAAGAGGGTTTGCAGTTTTTGGCAGATTTGCTGATGTAGGCGGCTTTGACTCATCCCTATAGCCAAACTGCAGTGTAAGTAAATTACTCACCTGCCGGCGCTAGATTTCCAGTTGGCCCTGTCCCACTCAGATCCATCTAGCGCTTTTGCCTGCTCCGTAGCTCCTTAAGACACTGTCTGACGACGCCGCCCTGGAATTGACCAAGAATCAGGGATTTAGAGTCAGGGTTATCACCAACACAGTCGGCTATCAGTTTGGTAAACTAAGTATTAAGACAAAGTCACATCCGGACTCTACTTTGACACAAATAACACCTGGCACTGCCGCAAACATTGATCCTCTGGTTATCGCCATCTCGTCCCGGGCGCTATTTGACCTCGGAGATAGCCATTCTGTCTATGAGCAAGAAGGATTGGATGCCTATCAGGCTTATCAAATAGAGAGGGAAGATCAGCCGCTTGAGCCGGGAGTTGCATTTCATCTCGTGGAAAAATTGCTTAATCTCAATAATCTCTTGGATCAATCACCGGTAGAGGTGATTCTGCTTTCTCGCAATAGTGCGGATACTGGCCTGCGCATATTTAACTCCATCAAGCATTATAATCTGAGCATCACGCGCGCCGCGTTTTGCAGCGGAGATAGCCCCTATCGCTATATCTCGGCCTTTAACAGCCACCTCTTTCTCTCCACCGATGGTGCCGATGTCAGGCAGGCGCTTGAGCTAGGCGTTGCAGCGGCTACCATTCTGCCTTCCCAGAAGTCTAATGTGGATGAGGACATCCTCAAGATTGCCTTCGACGGTGACGCAGTACTGTTCTCCGATGAGTCTGAAAAAATATTTAAAGACAAAGGCTTGGAGGCTTTTACAAAGAATGAACTTGAAGCTGCTAACGAACCTCTGGCAGGGGGGCCCTTCAAACCATTTCTCGGTGCTCTGCAAAAATTTCAGCAGGCGTTTCCAGCTGGGGCCTCCCCAATTCGCACTTGCCTCGTAACGGCACGTGCTGCCCCAGCCCATGAGCGTGTGGTGCGTACCTTACGGGCCTGGAATATTCGTATCGATGAGTCTTTATTCCTAGGCGGCCTTCCAAAGGGAGAGTTCTTGCAAGCCTTTGATGCAGATGTATTTTTTGATGACCAGCAGGGGCACTGTGAGTCGGCTCGCAATCATGTTGCCACAGGACACGTGCCGCATGGTGTGGCTAATTCCTGACCCCTAGGTTTATGGCGCAATCGAGAAAACGCGGCAGAAAATCCCCATAACCACTCGCGCACGGCGCATAGGATAACGTTCATCAGGACCTGCAGTCCGGCCGCAGGGTTTGAACCTGGTAATGCGCTAGTCCTTACCATGCAAGGGGATGTCGGAAACGAGTGGGATTTCGGGATTTTTGAGAACCCGCAGAAAGTCCCTGCCCAAATCTGGTCTCTCGCAGTGACCCGATCCCGGCTGTGTCAATGTTCCACGGCGACACAGGCCATGTTCCACGTGGAAAACTTGTTAAAAATTAAAGAGTTAGACAGTCTAAAATCAGTGGCCCCGGCGCTGCTATTGGATAAGGCGCCAGAATTCAATGACTTGTGACTCTAGCATCGAAATATTATGTCGTGGGTGTTTCAGGCGGCAATATTTGCTAAATTCACAGCTGTCTAAATGCACTTAAGCCTTGCTCAGCATCGCATCAATTACGGGCGCCACGCGCCACCCACAAGGAGTTATCACTGCATGGAATTAGCCTGTCTCGATCTGGAAGGAGTTCTGATCCCGGAAATATGGATTGGTTTTGCGGAAAAAACCGGCATTGATGAACTCAAGGCCACCACAAGAGATATTCCTGACTATGATGAGTTGATGAAGCAGCGACTCGCTATCCTCGATCAGCACAATCTGGGCTTGCCGGATATACAGAAGGTTATAGCCACCATGGCTCCTTTGCCTGGCGCCAATGACTTCGTTGAGTGGCTTAAGGAGCGCTTCCAACTCATTATTTTATCTGACACTTTTTACGAGTTCTCCCACCCTTTGATGCGCCAGTTAGACTTCCCAACCCTGTTTTGTCACCGCCTTGTGGCTAACGAGAGCGGTACAATCGTAGATTACAAGCTGCGCCAGCAAGACCCAAAGCGGCAGTGTGTTAAGGCCTTTCATGGCCTTAACTTCCGCGTGATTGCGGCGGGGGATTCCTACAATGACACCACCATGCTCAGCGAAGCGGATACGGGCATTCTGTTCAGGGCGCCAGACAATGTAATCGCCGAATTCCCTCAGTTTCCGTCAGTTACCAGTTATGACGAGTTGCGCCAGGAGTTCTGCAAGGCCAGTATTCGCAATCTGTCATGCGAAACCAGTCGCTGAATCTTATTTTATAGGCGTAGGGCAGTCCCATAGAGCGAATGCCTGAAGCGGACCCAGCTAGCGAAATAGTGCAATGAGCTATTGTTGCAGCGAGATGACGGTGAAGCACTTGACCTTCTGCGGTCCTCGACGTGAGGTCTGATTGGCCAGTTGGCCTGCGCATTATAAGTTTTGGTCGTGCGTGGGCTTCGCTTAGTCTTCGGCTTCAGCTAGCCAAAGTGCCCCTTCCTGTACCAATTTACAGAGCAAGGCCTGCCCAGCTTCCTGCGCCCACAGTTCGGCGATTTCGAAGGTATCTTCGGGACTTACAGCGCATAGCTTACGTATTCCAGGTACTAATTCGGCAGTGCAGGGATAGGCCTCTCCATCTACAAACAGCACAGGTTCAGTGGCTGGCGTATCGGCAGCCAAAATCAGGCGTGAGGCTGGGTTTCTCACAAGGGCGATGCCCTGGGCGCGGTAGCGCATCAATTCTTCGGCCAGTACCGGTTCCGTCAACGTTTCAATCAGTTCGGGATATTTTGGTGCCGTGACCAAACATCCAAAGGCCAATAAAAAGGCCTGGGGGTCGTCCAGAGAGGCATGCAGTGATTGCCAAGCTGTCTGCCATTGAGCAGGTGTAATCTCGCCATTATCAGGTACTTGCAGGTCATCAACATCGGTGAAACGGTCTGATTCTGTACTTGCCGCCATAAGTCGGTCGCTGAATCCTTCAATCATTTCGGCTCGCGAAGGTGCGCGGAACCCCACTGAATAGCAGAAACCGGGGGTGACCCCGACGCCCCAGTGA
>Ga0181558_10002518_pt1 | contig 17299 bp, 19 predicted proteins | sample 011ome_22_FD_133754 | JGI IMG/M metagenome (GOLD analysis project Ga0181558, IMG submission 133754) | Coastal salt marsh microbial communities from the Groves Creek Marsh, Skidaway Island, Georgia - 011507BT metaG (megahit assembly) | ecosystem: Environmental > Aquatic > Marine > Intertidal...
ACATCATGGCGTATGACCTACCCGTGTTAAAGAAACTTTATGGCTTTGAGTTTAGCGGTGAGCTGTTCGACACCCTAATTGCCACACGGTTGATCTGGAGTGCCATCAAAGAAGATGACTTTGAAGCCTACAAACAAGGGAAGCTCCAAAGCAAGTTAATCGGTCGTTACTCCCTCGAAGCATGGGGTGTGCGCTTAGGTGTACATAAAGGTGAATACGGTAAACAAGCACAAGCATGGGACACATTCTCAGAAGAAATGCTCGACTACTGTATCCAAGACGTGAGGCTGACAAAGCTGCTTTACGAAAAGATACTAGCCGAGAACTACTCACAGGAAGCTCTAGAGATGGAGCACCAGATACACGCGATATGTCTTCAACAAACAAAGCACGGGTTCCCGTTAGACGTGGTAGCCGCAACTCTGTTAAGCGCCGAATTGAAGGACGAGATGCAGAGAATAGAGCGGCAACTAACCGAGAGGTTCGTCGGCTGGTGGACAAACGATGGGATATTTACCCCGAAGATGAACAGGGGAGCATACTTGGCAGGGATACCCCTGACCAAAATTTCATGGACAGAGTTTAATCCGAGTTCACGAGATCACATCGCTAAGAAGCTCATGGAGTTAGGGTGGAAGCCGTCAGTGTTTACCGACACGGGCGCACCCAAGGTTGATGAGGTTTCTTTGTCTTCGTGTAAGTTTGAAGAAGCAGAGATTATCAAACGCTATCTACTCATCCAGAAACGGCTGGGGCAGATCGCCGATGGTAAACAGGCGTGGCTGCGTCTTGAGCGTGACGGTAAAGTCCACGGGGAAATGGTAACTATGGGCGCTATTACTGGGCGTTGTAGTCACCAGAACCCTAACCTAGGTCAAGTACCTAAGGTTGGCTCTGCCTATGGTGCTGAGTGCCGTGCACTGTTCTACGCCCCCAAGGGCTTCAAGCTCATGGGGTGTGATGTCTCAGGGCTTGAGCTACGCATGCTTGCACACTTCATGGCTGCTTATGATGGCGGTGAGTATGGACGTATCCTCTTAGAGGGGGACATCCACACTGCTAACCAAGAAGCTGCTGGTCTACCTACCCGCAATTCTGCCAAGACGTTTATCTACGGTTTCCTATATGGGGCTGGGGATGAGAAGATTGGCAAGATTATTGGTAAGGGTGCACAAGCAGGTAAGCGCTTAAAGGCACAGTTCCTAGAGAAAACACCAGCGCTAGCTAAGCTCCGTCATGCTGTTGAACAGGCATCGGCTCGAGGATTCCTCAAGGGCTTAGACGGACGCAAGATGCACATCCGAAGTGCCCATGCCGCATTAAACACACTGCTTCAAGGTGGTGGTGCATTAGTGTGCAAGCGCTGGGTAATCATCTTTCACGACATGCTTAAGGCTCAAGGCTTTATCGATGGCGAAGACTACATGCAAGTAGCCTTTGTCCACGATGAAATTCAAGTTTTAGTAAAGGAAGAATATGCAGACAAAGTCGGTAAAATCGCAATCGAAGCAATCAACAAATCGGGGGAACATTATTCAATTAGAATCCCCTTGGACGGCGAATACAAACTCGGCGCTAACTGGGCAGAGACCCACTAGAGATCGTTTCCTCGAAGACAAGACCCGAATGACTATTAACGGTAAACGCTACCGTGTAGGTAACCCTAATCACCCTTTCAATGATGTCTACGTATCCAGCGGTATTGAAGCTGTCTATGAAAAGATGGGGCTGTTAGCTACCTCGAAGCGTGCACAATCAATCCGCAAAACTGTTCTAGCACTGTATGACCGTACCAGAGAAGGTTTCGTGTATCTAATCGGCAATCCTGCATGGGGTGGCTGGTTGAAGTGTGGAATGGCGATTGATGCAGATGACCGTTGTAGGTCTTACAACACAGGGTCACCGTATAGGGACTATAAAGTCCACTACACCATATTCACTACAGATCGTCACAAGACGGAGAAACGCGCACACGCGGCGCTGAAGAAATCCTGTAGTGCCTTTGATGGTGAGTGGTTCTTTATCGATGTGCCTAGCGCAAAACGTGCGATCAAATCTATCCTGTAAGGTAATAAATACATGACTGTAACTGAAATGGAAGTAAAGCTCATCGATGTGATGGGCTCCGATCTAAGTGTGGTGAATGCAGCACGAGTGTCATTCCAACGTGAGTCAGGGTTCGAGCTTGATGAAAGTGGGGAGATGGGTTTACCCAATGGGGACAAGCGCCTCATTTCTTACCTAGCTAACTACAATCACTTCACACCGTTCTGCCATGCGTTTGCTAGCTTCCGTATCAAAGCTCCAATATTTGTGGCGCGGCAGTTGGTTAAGCATCAAGTAGGGCTGGCTTGGAATGAGGTCTCTAGGCGGTACGTGAACACACCACCAGAGTTCTTCATCCCTCGTTTCTGGCGCAAAGCTGCTGAGAATGTGAAGCAAGGCTCATCATCAGAGGAAGCTACCTCCTTCAATAAGAAGGACGCTGAGGTCATGTCTAAAGCATGCCTTGGTATGTACAACTCCATGATTGAACAAGGTGTGTGTGCTGAGCAGGCACGCATGATCCTGCCGCAAAATATGATGACTGAGTGGGTGTGGAGCGGAAGCCTGATGGCTTTTGCAAGGGTGTGTAAGCTGCGCTTAGACCCACACACACAGCTCGAGACCCAAGAGGTTGCCCGTCACATTAACTCATTGATGAGCACAGAGTTCCCTGTGTCATGGAAGGCATTAAATGAAACTACTAATTGATGGTGATATTCTCGCCTACAAAGCAGCTGCTGCGTGTGAAGTGCCTTTGAATGTCTATGAGGATGTCTACACATACTGGGCAAACAAGGATGAGGCGTATGCTGCTGTTAAAGATGAGATCGATAGCTTAGCAACGAAGCTGTACACGTCTGAAGTTACGATTGCTTTCTCTGATCGCAAGAACAACTTCAGGAAGAACATCAACCCTGAGTACAAAGCAAACCGAAGCGGTACACGTAAGCCTCTGATTTATTACCCACTACGGGAAATGATTGAAGACCACTACGACACCGTCTGTTGGGATAACTTAGAGGCTGATGATGTAATGGGCATCTTAGGTTCAGACCCATTCAATGAGTACGTCCTAGTATCCATTGATAAGGACATGCGAACCATCCCGTGTCAGCTATATGTCAACGACACTTTAATCAACATTGGATTGGAAGAAGCTAACCGCAACTTCCTTATCCAGACACTGACTGGCGATACCACAGACAACTACAAAGGCTGTAGTGGAGTCGGGGCTGTGAAAGCTAAAGCCCTGCTAGCCAAGTTCAATATGATTAAAGAGTTCGATGCAGCTTGGGATGCTGTTGTCGGTGCATTCGTTAAGGCAGGGCAGACTGAAGAGGATGCACTCCTGAACGCACGGATGGCACGTATCCTACGCCTTGGGGAATACAATAACGATACTGGAGCTGTAGCATTATGGAAGATGTGATCAACAAACCCCAGCACTACACACATGGTGCAATCGAACCTGTAGACTTCATAGCAGCAAACAACATGAACTTCTTTGCAGGCAATGTAGTCAAGTACATCACCCGCTACCCCTATAAGGGGAAGCCCATAGAGGATTTGGAGAAAGCTGAGTTTTATCTTAAGCGCCTGATCAAAGAAGTTCGCCTGTTACAATACCAACAAGATATGGAGCGTGGTCGGTAAATGACTATCGCACAAACACATTTTAACTAACGCAGAGGAAGCGCCATTTTGATCTCAGACATCGACATTAAAGACTTCGCTGACTACCAAGCGAAAACTGCAGAGACTGCGGTTTACCCGAAAGAACGTGCCTTAGAGTATCTCAGTACTGGGATGGCTGCTGAGGTGGGTGAGTTCTGCGGGAAGGTAGCAAAGACTTTCAGAAAAGATAAAGACCTCGATAAAGAGGCTGCAGCTCAGGAGCTAGGGGATGTGATGTGGTTTGTGTCTCAGACGTGTACAGCGTTGGGATACACAATGCAGCAGGTCGCTACAATGAACATCAACAAACTACTAGACCGAAAGGAGCGTGGTGTCCTCAAAGGTGACGGGGATAACCGCTAAACATGAAACATCTTGGATTGGAAATTGAACTGGGGCGTGACACACTCCTCAGTGAACAAGCAACAAAACTGCTACGGGATTACTATTTACTCCCTAGCGAAATGTCACCTCAGCAAGCCTATGCTCGCGCAGCAGTAGCGTTTAGTGCTGGCGACATGGACATGGCTCAGCGTATCTATGATTACGCCTCTAAGGGCTGGTTCATGTACGCCTCACCAATCCTCTCTAATGCCCCTGAACAGCCAAACGGCAAAGCTCGTGGTCTACCTATTAGCTGCTTTCTAGCGTATGTCCCAGACACGTTAGAGGGTCTAATTGATCACACCTCAGAGCTGCGCTGGTTGTCTGTTAAGGGCGGTGGAGTGGGTGGACACTGGAGCGATGTACGCTCAACAAGTAATGTTGCACCTAGCCCTATCCCATTCTTGAAAACAGTTGATTCAGACATGACCGCATACCGACAGGGCACAACCCGCAAAGGTTCGTATGCAGCCTATATGGATGTCAGCCACCCTGACATTATTGAGTTCTTGAATATTCGTGTCCCTACAGGTGGGGATGCAAACAGAAAGTGTTTCAATATTCACAATGCCATCAACATCACTGATGAGTTTATGTTGGCGGTACAGAATGATCGTCCTTGGGATTTGATTGACCCTAATGACAAAACTGTGCGCGATACTATCACCGCACGAGACTTATGGCAGCGTATCTTAGAGACCCGCTTCCGCACTGGTGAACCATACCTAAACTTTATTGACAATGCTAATGCAGCACTCCCTCAAACCCAAAAGGATTTAGGGCTTAAGATTCACGGCAGCAACCTCTGCAATGAAATCCATTTAGCGACTAGCGCAGACCGTACAGCGGTGTGCTGCCTGTCCTCAGTTAATCTAGAGTACTACGACGACTGGAAAGACACCACGATGGTTGGTGACCTTGTAGTGTTCTTGGATAATGTACTCCAGTACTTTATCGACAATGCCCCCGATAGCATCAGCCGAGCTAGATACAGTGCCCAAATGGAGCGCTCTATCGGTTTGGGAGCTATGGGTTTTCACAGCTATCTACAGAAGCAGATGCTGCCTTGGGAATCTCCTTTGGCTGTCTCTGCTAACCGACAGATTTTCAAAAGGATCAAAGATGACGCCGTTACTGCAAGTATGGAATTGGGTCGTACAAAAGGTGAAGCTCCTGATATGGTGGGCACTGGAAGGCGTAATGCTCATTTGCTTGCTATCGCACCTAACGCTAACAGCAGTATTATTGCTGGCTGCTCTCCTAGTATCGAGCCTTGGAAAAGCAATGCTTATACTCATCGCACTCGTGCAGGAGCGCACCTCGTCAAAAACAAGCACCTTGAAGCCGTTCTTCAAGAACATGGTATTAACGATGATGAAACGTGGCGTTCAATCGTCCTAGCACAGGGTTCTGTACAAGATATTGTACAACTCACTGAATGGGAAAAGGATGTCTTCAAGACTGCTTTCGAGCTGGATCAAGGTTGGGTAGTAGACCAAGCTGCACATCGACAGCAGTACATTTGCCAAGGGCAGAGTGTGAACCTGTTCTTCCCTGCTGGTAGCGATAAATCTTATGTAAACAGTGTCCACTTACGAGCTTACAAAGGCGGCTTGAAGGGACTGTATTACCTCCGCACAAGCGCAGGGGTAGTAGCAGAGAAAGTGTCCCAGAAGGTCTCACGCAATGCACTAAGGGATGCCGACGACTGTCTCGCCTGTCACGGGTAAAAATGATTCCTAAACAGTTCGCATTGGCTGGCTGTGTTTGGAAAGTAGTAGAGGTTGCGGGGATGGACGACTTAGGTTGCACCAATCCGCAAACCTTTACTATCACCTTACGCAAAGAACTAAACCAACAAGCAAAAGAACAAACATTCTGCCACGAGCTTGTCCACGCCATTAAATTCACAATGGGGCTGACAGATCACAGTGAGCAGGAAGTCGATGCCTTTGGGCATCTATTACATCAATTCCTGAAACAAAAAGGTTCTAAATGAGTTTATTAGCTCCTAGCGTCACTTTTAAGCCCTTCAAATATGCTTGGGCTGTCGAGTTGGCAGTACAACATGAAAAAATTCACTGGGGAGAATGGGAAGCTAAGCTCCAAGAGGATGTCTCCCAGTGGAAAGGCAACGCACTGAGCGCTGCAGAACGCAAGCACATCACCTCTATTCTGCGATTATTTACTCAATCAGATGTAGCAGTCGGTGAGAACTACATTGATCAGTTCCTGCCAAAGTTCAAAAACAATGAAATTCGGGCGATGCTTACATCGTTCGTAAACCGCGAATTCGTACATCAACGCGCCTATGCATTACTGAATGACACCCTAGGTCTTCCTGAAGAGGAGTATCGGGCATTCTTGGAATATGATGAGATGCGTCAAAAGATCGAATTCATGCAAAGTGCAGACGTACACACACAGGCTGGATTAGCTAAGGCTTTAGCTCAATCAGCGTGTAATGAGGGTATGAGTCTATTCTCAGCCTTTGTAATGCTGCTCAATTATCAACGCTTCGGCAAGATGCGGGGTATGTGTGAGATTGTCGAATGGTCTATTCGGGATGAAACCATGCACGTACAGGGGATGACACAATTATTCCGTCAGTATTGCGAAGAACACCCTAGGATTATTACGGATGATTTTAAAAAGGACATTTACCAGATGTTTCGGGATGCCGTGGCTCTGGAAGATAAGGTTATCGATTTGGCTTATAGCGCTTCGGGTGAAATTGAAGGTCTTACGGCGAAAGATGTCAAGGATTACATTCGATATATAGCCGACAGACGCCTTACCCAGCTTGGTTTAAAGCCTAATTGGGATATCAAAGAGAACCCATTACCTTGGCTTGATTGGATTGTTTCAGGCGACAGCTTCAAAAACTTCTTTGAAGGTACTGTTACTGATTACTCAAGTGACGGTATGGCAGGGGCTTGGGGCTGGTAAACAGAAACATAATCCCGTTATCGGACGTTAATATGGAATTCAATTCACGTAAGCCACCCTTAACTAAGGAATTGCTGGCTTTTTTAGAAGTAACGTACCCCGATACACTCCCCCGCTCTAGTACTATTACGGAGCGGGAAATATCTTACTTACAGGGACAAAGGAGTGTTGTCGATTTTCTTAAACAACTGTTTGAACAGGAAGATTAATATGTGTCTCATGGATAGCCCTCCAGCACCAGAAACACCAGAAACTCCCGCAGGAGCCCCAGCGCCAGCAGCTAGTGCTGAGCCAGAGTTGGCTGCGAAATATGGTAGTGCATCAAAAACTAATCGCGCTCGCGCACGGGGTAAACAACGCTACCGTGTGGATTCAAAGCCAATGGGAGCAAGCTCGACATCGTCTGGCTTACAGATTCCTCAATAAGGAGAATAATATGTGTGGTGGTGGAGGTGGCGGTCAACCCGCTCCAAAAGCAGAACCAAGACCTACAGCTGCTGCAGTATCGGTAGCCCCTGCTGTAGCATCAGCCCCTGCTAACGCTGTAGCAAGCGAAGGTGGCTCAAGTCGTGCATCCCGTGCAAAACAGGCACGAATGATGAACGGCAACAACCGTAATCGATTTAAAGTGGACTTGGCAGTTGGCAGAGCCAACGTAGGTGGTGATGGTCGATCAGGACTGAACATACCTAGTACTCGAGGTTAATAAATGAATAATCAACTGATGGCTCAAACTCAGCAATCGGTTGCCCATCGTTACGCTCAATTGGAAGCGGAGCGTCTACCGTTCTTAGAGCGTGGACGCAGAGCAGCGGAACTCACTGTTCCGACACTCTTGCCTCAGGCAGGAACAACATCAGCAACTACTTTTTCTACACCATTTCAATCTGTAGGCGCTCGAGGTGTAAATAATCTCGCGTCAAAGTTGCTCTTAGCATTACTTCCTCCTAACGCTCCCTTTTATAGGCTCACGATTGACGAGCAGACTGTCCAGTTAATCGCACCTAAACAGCGTGGTGAAATTGAGGCACGACTGTCTAAGATTGAACGAGTTGGGATGCAGGAAATCGAAACTACTGCTGCCCGTGTTCCAATCTATGAGGCACTTCGTGCTCTAATCGTAACTGGCAACTCATTGCTCTTCGTACCCCCTGAGGGTGGTGTACGTGTCTTTAGACTAGACCGCTTCGTAGTAAAACGCGATGCGATGGGAAATGTATTAGAAGTACATACAAAAGAAAATATCTCCCCAATGATGCTCCCTATGGAGTCTCAAGTAGCCTGTGGATTGGCTGGGAATGACACCTTAGAAAAGGGTGTCGATTTATACACCTCATGTGTCCGTAGAGATGACCGTTGGGTTATCCTGCAGGAATGTAATGGTGTGACAATCCCATCATCTATGGCTGAAGTGGCGCTCGATAAGAGTCCCTTCATTCCTCTGCGATTTATTCGCGTGGACGGTGAAGACTATGGGCGTGGATATGTTGAAGAATACTTTGGTGATCTGGCTTCATTAGAAGCCTTAACACAAGCAATTGTCGAGGGATCAGCAGCAGCTGCAAAGCTCCTGTTCCTCGTTCGACCCAATGGCACTACAAAGATTCAAGCGCTGGCTAAAGCCCCTAATGGTGCTTTTGTACAAGGCTCAGCAGACGATGTAACTACATTGCAGCTCAATAAACAGGCTGACTTTAGGGTTTCACAAGAGACTGCCCGTCAGATCACTGAGCGCCTTGCATTTGCTTTCTTACTCAACACCTCAGTTCAGCGCGATGCTGAGCGGGTGACTGCTGAAGAAGTACGGTTCATGGCTCAGGAACTCGAGAGCGCCCTTGGTGGTGTCTACTCAATCCTAAGTCAAGAGCTTCAACTTCCATTCATTGGTTTGATTATGAACCGACTTGAGCTTCAAGGTAAGGTTCCTCCAATGCCGAAAGGCGCTGTGAAGCCCCAGATCATTACTGGTTTAGAGGCTTTAGGTCGAGGACAAGACTTGAACAAGCTCGCCTCATTCTTGAAATTCCTGCAGCCCTTAGGTGCTGACGTAATTGCTCGAGAGATGAACATTGACGACTACATCAGTCGCCTTGGTGCATCCCTTGGGATTGAGATTGAGGGCTTAGTCAAATCACCAGAACAGAAAGCATACGAGGCGCAAATGGCACAGCAGCAACAACAACAAATGATGATGGCTCAAATGGCTGCAAACTCTGTTGAACGTGCAGCTCCTGCAATTGCTTCGGCGGCTATGAAGCCTCCAGAACAAGGTTAAAAATGGCAACAAAATATAGAATGAATCAGCCAAAATTGGGGAATAACGGGAACGGTTCTCGAGTTAGTACTTACGTTAAAAAGCCCCTACCTATGGTTGAAGAAGTGCCTCGTGCACGCTTACCAGCACCTAAAGCTGCCCCAGTTAGGGCACAGACTTCCCGTTTAGGTGCTGCTTTAAAGATTGGTGCAAAAGCTACAATTGGTGTGACAGCTGCAACATACTCTAAAGGCTTAAACACAGGTGAAGACGCAGAGCTGGCACGCCGCCGAAATATGGCTCCAACCATAGACAAGCCCAAGGCGGCTAAGAAACCCATTAGCCAACTTAAGGGACGTGAGGCACGTTTGAAGCCGATACAAAAGGCAGCAGAGAAGAAATCTACGCCTGTTAAATCAGTCACAACGGTAGCATCTCAGGCAAATGCTGGCACAGCGGCTAAAGCCAATACAGACACCAAGTTTGTAGGTTCGCCCTTAAAAGCTGTAGGCGTTAATTTTGACGGTGGCATGTCAGAACGAGTGTCAAAGCTGGGTGAAGTAAACAGCTCTGTAATGACAGCGGATTTAACAGAAGCTGGTCTAAAGAAAGCAGGGTTGGCTGCTTCAAACAGTGAAGGTTTCGGTGGTTCGTTTAAGCGTCTCTTTGAGGGCAATATCGACCAAAAAGGTTCAGAAGCATATAACAAATATGGTGCTGGGCGTGGGTTGGCAGAGCTAGCAAAGAAGAAAAAGAAATAAAAATTCTATACATTTCAGGAGTATATAGTGGCTGAGATTATCAACACTTACGAAGGTGAAAAACCTGAGTCCCCTGAGCAACAAGCAGAATTACTTCGTGTAGCGGAAGGAGGTGATCCCTCCTCTGCTGCCGAAGCTGCGAACGCTCAACGACCAGATTGGTTACCAGAGAAGTTTAAAAGTATCGAAGACATGGCTCAGGCTTACACAGAGCTTGAAAAGCGTCTTGGGGGTCAAGAAGAAATTGAAGAGGTTCCTGATGAGCAGTTCGATCTAGAACTAGCACAGGATGAAGTCGCTGATTTTTTAGCGGAAGAAAAGAACCTCGACTTTGATGCGTTTGCAAGTGAGTACTATGAAAATGGTGGCTTATCAGATAACGCATATAACGCCTTAGAAGAAGCTGGTATCCCACGAAACGTGGTTGACCAGTATATCGAAGGGCAATCTGCCATCATGGATGACATGCGCCAAGAAGCGTACTCAGTCATTGGTGGTGAGCAAGAATATAATCAGATGATTAGCTGGGCAGCAAACAACCTCAGCGAGCGAGAACAAGCAGCATTCAATGCAAATTTGAATACTAGCAACTTCGACCAAGCAATGTTTGCCATCCAAGGATTAGCAGCTCGTTACCGTTCTGAAGCAGGTAAGTTATCCAATAGTATGGTCTATGGACAAACAAATACACCTTCAGCGGGGTCGTACCAATCAATCGCAGAAATGACGCGAGAGATGAATGACCCGAGATACTCGAGTGATCCCGCATATCGACAGATGGTGGCTTCTAAATTAAAGAACTCCTCCATCCTGTAACTCCTGATGAAATCTTAAAGCCCCTGATGCTCTGCGTTGGGGGCTCTTTTTAATACGATGAATTTTGAGCAATTTAGTAGGTCTTGACCCTCTGCGGAGGACAATCCTGTATCGAGGCATTGCAAGAAAGTCTGAGTGTTAAGAAACCGAGCGTCATGCTCTTTTTTCTCATTCCACTTTTTTGTAAGGAAAACACATAATGGCTTTGCCAGATTACTCACCTTCCCGTCTGGGTCAGACTAACGCCGCTGGCGATGATCGCGACCTCTTTCTAAAACTCTTCGCTGGTGAAGTTCTCACCGCATTTGAGCACACCAACATCGGCATGGGCTTGCACCGTGTTCGTACAATCTCTAAGGGCAAATCAGCCAGCTTCCCACTCACGGGCTATGCATCTGCTACATATCACACACCTGGGGCTATGATTGACCCAGGCAAGGTAAAGCATGGTGAGCGCATCGTTACTGTTGATGACTTGCTCATCAGCCCAGTGTTCGTTGCAAACATCGATGAAGCTATGAACCACTATGATGTGCGTGGCATCTACTCTAAGGAGTCAGGTACTGCATTGGCACGTCAAGCTGACCGCAACGTGTTCCGTACTGTTGCAAAAGCTGCGTTCATTACGAACGGCACTCAGGCTGCTGCCGAATTCGGTTCAGCTTTTGATGACGAAATCTACACTAGCAACCAGACCATTGGTACTGTTGCTGGTGACTCTACAGACCCCCAGAAGATTGTTGCTGCAATCTATAAGGCTGTTGAAGAGTTCGCCACCAAGAACGTTCCTACTGAGAACGCTGTTGTCGTTCTGCCTCCTGAGCAGTACTACGCATTGCTGAACGTCTCTGACATCACGAAGGCTGCATGGCTGAACCGTGACGTTGGTGGTGTTGGCTCTACCGCTGGTGCGATGGTTCCTGTTATTGCTGGCTTGCCAGTGATGATGAGCAACCACTTGCCACAAACTGACCAGAGCACAACTCTGTCAGACGGCGATGCCGCTCCCATTACCTCAACTCGTACTGGTAAGTACAAGGCTGACTTCAGCGCCATTAAAGGTCTGATCTTCACTCCTGATGCTGCCGCTACTGTCAAGTTGATGGACTTGGGTGTGGAAGCTGAGTACCAGATCGAGCGCCAAGGTACATTGATGGTCGCTAAGTACGCGATGGGTCACAACGTGCTCCGTCCTGCTTGCGCTATCGCTTTGGTCAGCGCCTAAACAAACTAGGGGAATCTCTGAAAAGGGGTTCCCCTATTTTTTCACCATAGGTAACCCATGACTCCTACCACTAAACTTGAAGCCGTAAACATTATGCTCTCAAGCATCGGTGACGCACCTGTTAACTCGCTTACATCGGGTCTGGTGGATGCGGAGATGGCTGAAACCATCTTAGATGCTACAAGCAGAGATGTGCAGTCCCAAGGCTGGCATTTCAATACTGAAATCAACTTCACACTAGCTCAGATAGCTAATGGCGAAGTCCCAATTCCCTCTAACTGCCTTAAAGTCGATCAGATCGCTGGGCAGTCAGACCGTGACCTAATTCAACGAGGTCGCAAACTTTATGACCGTAACAATCACACCTTTATTATTGGTGAGAACGTTAAGGTAGACATGGTTCTTCTATTAGATTTTGAAGAGCTTCCAGAAGCAGCAAGGCGCTTTGTGACGCTTAAGGCTGCTCGAGTATTCCAAGACCGAGCTGTAGGCTCAGCCGAGCTGCATGGCTTCCAAGAAAAGGATGAGATGCGTGCTTGGGTCGAAATGCGAGATGCAGAGGCTGATACAGCCGACTACAGCATCTTTGATAACTATGGTGTTGCACGGGTGTTAGACCGAAGCATCAGCCATAAAATTAACTAAGGATGAGACATGCCGCTTATATCGGAATCGATACCTAACCTGATTAACGGCGTCTCTCAGCAACCCCCTTCCCTCCGTCTGAAGACTCAAGCCGAATTACAAGAGAATGGGCTTTCTACTGTGGTGGAGGGTCTTCGCAAACGTCCAAGCTCTGAGTTCGTAGCTGAGATTATGGATGCTGCGGATGCTGAAGGCGCTTTCATTCACACTGTCCGTAGGGATGAGAGTGAATTCTATATAATGATTATTAGCACCAATGGGGTCGTTAGGGTGTTCGACCAATATGGGGTGCAGCGCACAGTTACAAATAACACTACATATTTAAGCGGGATGACAGACGCTCAGCGTCAGCTAACTGCTACTTCTATTGCCGACTACACCTTTGTGGTTAACAAAGCTAAGATCATCACAATGCGCCCCGACTTGTCTCCTGTCAGGCAAGAGGAAGCATTATTCTATGTTAAGCAGGGTGATTATCTAACTGATTACAAGATCAACATCACGTATAACGGATCAACATCAACATTCTCATATACTACAAAAGATGCGAGTGTTGCTGCAAACCAGTCAGATGTTAAGACCAACAACATTGCTACCCAACTGTACAATGCAATGGCAGCTAGCTTACCTAGTGGCAGCTTTGCATGGGCGTTGTATGGCAGCGTAGTTTGGTTGTCTGGTAAGAATGGTCAGTCATTCACAATCTCTGTGGAAGACTCTCGAGGAAACACATTCCTCAAGGGCTTCAAAGGTCAGACACCTGACTTCTATGACTTACCACCTACAGGTCGTCCTGACTTCTTAATTAAGATTCAGGGTGATGCCAAAAGCCAAGAAGATGATTACTACGTATCCTTACAGTCGCCTGATGGGGCTGGTAACTACGTATGGAAGGAAACAATCGCTGATGGTATTCCATTAGGGTTTGATGCTTCTACAATGCCTCACCAGCTCGTTAAACAGCCTGATGGGACGTTTGTATTCGAGGCTGGGGTATGGGATGACCGCGAGGCAGGGGATGAGGTTACAAGCCCTCTCCCTACGTTTGTAGATAAGCAGATCAATGATATTTTTCTACACCGCAACCGCTTAGGTTTCCTTAGTGATGAGAATGTGATCTTCAGCGAGGCTGGAGAGTACTACAACTTCTTCCCTAAGACAGTTCTGACGCTGTTGGATAACAACCCAATTGATGTGGCTGTGTCTAACAACCAAGTGTCAATCCTGAAGCATGCTGTACCTTTCAACAAGTCATTGCTGATGTTCTCTGACCTAACGCAGTTCAACCTATCTGCTGGCGATTTATTGACGCCTGAGACGGTTGCAATTGACGTTGCTACTCAGTTTGAGGCATCACTACGTTCCAAGCCTGTGGCTGCTGGTCGATTTGTGTTCTTTGCTACACGCCGTGGTACATGGTCTGGTGTGCGAGAGTACTTCGTTGAGCAGAACACTGAGGCTAACGCCAACGCTGTTGATGTAACCTCACACTGTCCTCGATACATCTTAGGCGAGATCAAGAAGCTCACAGCCTCTTCTAACGAAGATATGCTGCTAGCAATCACAGATGATGACCCTAATGCGCTTTATGTCTACCGTTACTACTGGGGTACAACTGAGAAGTTGCAGTCCTCATGGTCACGCTGGACTTTTGAAGGTGAAGTGCTGAACGCAGACTTCAACATGAGCCAGATTTATATAATGGTGAAGCGTGGAGACAAGGTACACCTTGAGGTTATTAACTTATCTCGAGACAGCGCTCAGGCTGATACTGTGAACAACTTTGGTATCAACCTAGATCGTAGGGTTAAGCTCACAGCTGGTGGCATGACCACTATGCCGTACACAGACCCAAATGCAATCTTCGTTACTTACGATGGCTTAGTGATTAAACAGACAGACTTGAATTGGGAAGCTACTCTAGCAGCCGCTATCCAACGAGGGGCAGTCTGGGGTGGCACACCATTTATCTTCAAATACAGGTTCTCTGAAATTGTAATGAAGCGGGAAAACGAACCAATCACAACCGCGCGTCTGCAACTACGGGGTATGGCTGTTGTCTATTACGACACAGGCTTCTTCAAGGTTAGCGTTGAACCCAGAGGTCGAAACGTAAGCACTCTAGTATTCACTGGACGTGTGGTCGGTTCTTCTAACAACACTATTAACCGTCTCCCTATCGAAACAGGAACATTCAAGTTTCCTGTATTGGCTAAGAGTGACTTGGTAGGTATCACAATTGAAAGTGACTCTTTCCTACCGTGTGCATTCCAGTCAGCAGAGTGGGAAGGTTATTACACTCTAAGGTCTACAAGACAGTAATGGCATATTATCGCACTTCAGTTCCTGAAGATGCCGATGTCTTAGCTCCAAAGATGAGAAAACAAGACGCCCTAGAGGTGTGGCATAGTCACAATATGACACCTTTAGAGGCGTTGCGTTTTTCTTACGACAGCAGCATAGAAAGCAATACTATCATCTCTGACAGCGGTGAGGTAATCGGTATGTTCGGTGTGGGTGAAATCTCCACAAACATAGGTGTTCCGTGGCTGTTAGCTTCAGATGAGCTATCTAAAGTAGCGCGGCAGTTTTTGCCCGAATCTGAGAAGTGGGTCGAGCGTATAAATGAGCGCTATGACCTGCTGTATAACTACGTATATGCGGAAAACAAACTAAGTATTCGCTGGCTTAAGTGGCTGGGATTTTCCTTTATTAGGGAGATACCTCAGCATGGTCATAACCCAGCCCCATTCATTGAATTTGCCAAACATAAAGGATTCTAAATGTGCAATCCAGCATTGGCGGCTGGCGCGTCTGTACTACAGGGCATTCAACAACAGAACGCTGCTGTTGATGCAGCTAATCGCCAGAACGCCGCTTATCGTGAGAATGTAAATAATTCATTCACCGCCTTCCAAGATGAAAACAGGTCACTCAATCGTCGTATAGGACAAGAGAGTGATGCTAAGGCTCAGAACTCATTCGCTAAGATGATTGAGGCTTTGAGGCTCCAAGGTCGAGCACAGACTGCTGCAGGTGAAGCAGGTGTCTCTGGTAACTCAGTATCTGCCTTACTAAACGATTTAACACGTCAAGAAGGTGTGGCTCAGAACACTATCTCTCGTAATTTCGAGAACACCAAAATGCAACTCGAGGATCAAAAGACTAGCACTCAAGCTACGTTCAAAAGCCGAGTTAATTCAGTTCAAAAAGGATATGCTCCATCAGCTGGTGATGCCATGCTTGGTATCGCTTTGAATGCTGGTACTTCATATTACGCTGCCCAACAAGGACAGGATGCACTTGACGTTGCAAAGTCTAACCGAGTGCAGATAGCTAAATTAAAGTAAATAAAGGAATTTAAATGGCACGGGTACAAGTAGACGGACTGCGGTCACAAGTTGCTTTGCAACCCCAAGCTGCTCCTGTAAACACATACTCTCAGCCTGAACAATCTACACCTACAGACGCTGAATTACGCGCTAGGCTTCTTGAAGGAGCCCTTGGCGATGTACGTAATCTCGCTATTCAGGAATCTCGTAGAGCGACTCAAGCTGAGATAGAGACAGTTGAGAAAGAGACGGCTTTGGCTGCTGCGGCAGACTTCGTTAATTTTAAGACGGGGCTGGAGCCTAAGTTGCGCGACCAGTCACCTGAGAAGGTACAAGAGATTATCGATGAAGAGTTTAGCAACCGATATGGTGGCTTCTCTTCTCCAGCACTTCAGAACTCCTTAGGGGTTATGAAGGTGAACTACCTCGAGAATGCAGTTGGTGTCGCTGTTAAGATACAGAACAACAAGAAGACCGAGGGATACATCGCAGCATCTAATACGCTGGTTGATGAGGTTCATAAGCAATACAAGGCTGGTAATATAACGTTTGAGGAAGCTGCTAAGCAGACCAACGATATATTATTGGCAGCGTCTTTCCGAAAGGGAGATACAGACGCAACTAAGCCGAGCTTACAGGCATTGAATGCTGCTGCATACGGATACTTTGCTGATGACAAAGAGAGTGACTTTGGCTGGAAGTTTGCCCAATCAAACAAGCATGACATAGCTGGTACTCCTGCGTATGAGAAGAGTATCAACTCTATGCGCTCAAACTACAACACACGCCTAGCTAATCGCTGGGAGATGGATAGCCGTGCAGCGCTCTCAGAGTTAGCAGATAAGGGGCTTGTCAACAGTGTCAACGCCCTTGCCAACAAGATTACTGAAGAAGGCTTAAAGAGGGGTTTAAAACCTATCTGGGTTGAACAGTATAAGAATGAGGCGTTAGCAACACGTAAAAAGCAAGTGAACCGTGAGGCACAGCAAGTAGCCTTGACTAACGCAGTCCAGCAAGCTGTTAACAATAATGGTCAGACTGGTGAAGGTGCGACTTGGATTGACGTGGATGGTATTCGCCATGAGATATCTGGTAACACTGTACGTAAGACAATGTTCGCTAACTTGGACACAAAGTCACCTGCATACCTAAAAGCACTTAAGGGCTCTAAAGACAGCCGTATTGAGATGTCGTTTAATAATGCAGCTGCAAT
>Ga0181558_10002524_pt1 | contig 17270 bp, 19 predicted proteins | sample 011ome_22_FD_133754 | JGI IMG/M metagenome (GOLD analysis project Ga0181558, IMG submission 133754) | Coastal salt marsh microbial communities from the Groves Creek Marsh, Skidaway Island, Georgia - 011507BT metaG (megahit assembly) | ecosystem: Environmental > Aquatic > Marine > Intertidal...
ATGAACTTTTCCTGTCTCAAGGATTGACTCGTCGCTACTCGGTGTCTCTATGTCAAGATCCCGATTAGGGAGAGCCGAATCTTCATCTCTAGTTTCTGTGTTGTCATCTTCGCTCATGGAAATTCCCAGGGTGTAATGATGCTATCGGAAAATCCGTATCTCATCGTGTAACGCATGCGTATTCTCTGCAGCTGCGGTTATACATATAAAATCGACACTTTATTGCAAAATATTAAGAGGCAGTGCCAATATAATTTGATCGCTGGAAAGATTATGATTAGATCAGATTTCCCAATTCGTCAAATAACATTGAATCCGGTAGTTCGACTTCTGGTTTTCTTGGTTTTGAGCCATCTTTGCGCAATTCCTCGAGTTGATAAACGTAAGCAATTACCTCGGCTACAGCCCGGTAGAGTGGCAATGGTATTTCTTGTTTGAGATCCGTTGTGAAGTAAAGCGCACGAGCAAGATATGGTGCTTCAAATATTGGGATCGTGCTATCGCTGGCTTTACCTCTAATCGCGGCTGCAAGAAAGTCTGTTCCCTTAGCTAAAACGACGGGTGCTTTTTCTCCGCCAGGCTCGTATGAAAGTGCGACTGCAAAATGATTAGGATTGGTTACCACTACGTCTGCATCAGAAATCGCTAACATCATCTGATTCATAGCGACTTGACGTTGGCGTTCCCGGATTTTGGCGCGGACTTCGGGTCTTCCCTCGGTTTCTTTGAACTCATCTCTAAGCTCTTTTCGAGTCATTTTGAGTTTATTCTTGAAACTAATGATCTGGTAAGGCAGATCGATGGCAGCGATCAGGAGTAATGTCAATGTCACTAGCATGACCCCCCAGGCTAACAAATTGAGACCAGTGCTAATTGCTAGTTTAGCAGGTAACAAGTTCAGGTAGAAAATTTGGTCGTTAACGGAATATATAATCCCCATGATTGAGGCTGAGATTAGTAGCAACTTAGCTAAACTTTTAGCTAGCTCAATTATGCTGCGAGCTCCAAACATCCTGCTTAAGCCGCTGGCCGGATTCAATTTCGAGGCTTTAGGTAAGAATGCTTTGACTGAAAATCCGATGCCGCCTGTAAAGTAGGCAGTCGCAATCGTAAATAAGACCGTCATTGCTAAGAGTGGTGAAATAAGTACAAAACTTTGCGCAAACAGATCAGCTAGCACGCCTAGAATCCTGCCTGGGCTAGTGATTAATGATCCGTCAAACCTCAACGCACGGCCGAACAGCTCTAAAAAAGCTTCTCCCGCAGCCGCTCCGAAAAAATATAGTACTACAGAGACGGAGATTAAAAGTACAGCGATAGAGGTATCTTGGGAGCGCAAGAATTGGCCTTCCTCACGAGCTTTTTCCAATCTTCGCTCGGTAGGTTCTTCTGTTTTTTCGGCCTGATCAGACTCTTCGGCCATATTAATTCACCAAAATCAGATCGAGTTGATCAAGCGCGTTCAACCAAAATTCCTGGATGAGTTGAATAATGCCGGGCAGAGCTAGGGTCAGGAGTATCATGCCAACAAGGATAATTGCAGGAAAACCAACGGCTATGATATTGAGAGAGGGAGCAGATCGAGTGACGATACCTAGGCCGATATTGACTAAAAGCATTGTAATGATTAGAGGCAGCGCGATTTGAAGTCCACCCGAAAAGATTAATGGTGACCAGTCAATTATGGCTTGAACAAAGATTTCAACAGGTATGGAGGCGCCTATAGGGAATCTCTCAAAACTGCTGAACAGGAGCTCGAGTAGCACCAAATGGCCATTTATCATCAAAAATATCAGTGTAGATAATATTATCAAGAATTGTGAGATCACAGGAACATTACCAAGAGTTGGATCAAACATATTAGCCATGCCTAAACCAACTGAATTCGATATTGCCTGTCCGCCTAGGGTAATGGCAGCGCTTATCAATTGAAGGCTGAATCCAAGCGCTACACCAATCGCCGCTTGTTGAAAGAGTTGGGACAAACCTTCTATAGATAAAGGGTCATAGGTCGTGGATTCGAAATAACTGAAATACAAAATAGTCAAGAGAAACGAGAGAGAAATTCTAAATCGTATATTCAATGCTTGAATCGAATAAAAGGGCGACGCCAAAAGGAAAGTAGAAATCCGAGTGAAGGGATAGAGAAAAGCATAAAAAAGCTCGATTATCTCAGGGAGAGCATAAACCATTATTGAAGATAGATAGGCAGGTTTTCGAGAAGGCTTTGGAAATACTCCATCAATGTAAGAATCTGCCATCCCCCAAAAAAGAAAAGTGTAACAACCAATACAATTAACTTAGGGATGAAGCTCAAAGTCATTTCTTGAATTGAGGTTGCGGCCTGAAGTATGCCAATAACGACTCCCACAAAAAGCGTGCCGCCCAATAAGGGGGCTGCAATAAGCATGGTAATTATTAGCGCCTCGCGCCCTATCGTAATGACGTCAGCAATACTCATTTATGCGCCAAAGCTCCCTGCCAAAGACTGCATTATAAGAATCCAGCCATCGGCCAACACAAAGAGCATTAGTTTGAAAGGCATTGAAATCATCATCGGAGATAACATCATCATACCCATAGACATCAATACACTGGCAACCACCAAATCGATTATTACAAACGGAATATAGATCAAGAAGCCAATTGTAAATGCGGTTTTTAACTCCGATGTCATAAAAGAAGGAAGCAGTATACTTAGAGGTATATCTTCCCCTGCATTAAATTCATATCCGGCAATATCACTGAACACAGAGATGTCATCTTCTCGCGTTTGCGACATCATAAATTCTCTCAAGGGCTGTTCTGCAACAGCAACGGCTTGTTCAGCATTCAATTGCGATTCTAGGTAAGGGGTAATAGCATCATTATAAATCTGACTGAATATAGGAGCCATTATGAAGAATGTAAGGAAAAGCGAAATGCCAATGAGCACAGTGTTTGGGGGCGTTTGAGCAGTCCCGATAGCTTGTCTGAGTAAGGACATCACAATGATTATCCGAACAAACGAGGTCATCATGATAAGTAGCGACGGCAGTAATGTGAGAACCGTCATCAAGATTAGGATCTGTAATGTTAAGCTGTACTCGGTACCCCCTGATGTCTCATTTACGCTGATAGCTGGTAGCCCTATTTGGGCGCTGAGAGGCAGGCTCACAAAAGATAGTGATGCCAGTAAGAAAACCAACAGAACCTTAAACCCGTATGATTCCCTTGAGACTTTAATGCTCAACTTAGCAAACTTGAAAATAAGGCTATGAGACTTCACTTTTGTTCTCTTTTGAATTAGCTGTCGTAGTCCAAATGGGGGCGACATTTTCTCCAGAGACTGCTATCAGAGACATATGGGTATCTGTCTCGATTAGGAGCAGTTGCGATTTCAGAGCCATTCGGCGCTGCGCGATGATTCTGATTTGATTTTGTTCTGGCTGAGTAACATTCGAAGAATACCTCTTCAAAAGCAGAAAAAAAACAAGCATAGCAAGGGCCACAAAGAGCAGGGACAGAGCTATATTAGCAATCGTGCCAAGTTCCATTTGCTATACCTATTTCTTTCGGCACATAAATTAGATTAGTAAATTATGCATTGTCATCCAGCAGGCGAGCTCGCTTTATTTTCAAATTAAGCGCTCAGCTTTGGGTACAATTTGTGTGAGCTTCACACCATAGTGCTCACCTACCAGCACAATTTCACCCTTTGCGATCAGCGTATTGTTTACATAAATCTGCAAGGGCTCTCCCGCTGCAGAAGAAAGAGGGACTACGGAGCCCTTATTGAGCCCCATGAGTTCGCTGAGTTTAATTTTCGCGGTGCCCAACTGAACAGAAACCTGGACGGGAATGCTGTCGAGTAGTGACTGATCGATCGAGTTAGATCCTGAAATACCAGCTCCGCTCTCTATTGTATCGGCAACTTCAGGCGCTCCTCCACTTGCTTTAGATCCATTTTCTTCAGGTAAAGTCATGTCTTCATCCTTCATCTTAAGTCCTTGACCAAACTGGCTCATATTTTTTTGACGGAATCAATTCTTATAGCCGAGATATTGCCAATTTTGCCAGGCGTTCCCGTAAAAAGACGAACTCCTTCAACAGTAATATCCAGCGGTAAATTCTTGGACAGACTAAACTCATCGCCTACCTTAATGGTCGACAATTGCCCTAGAGTAGTTGTGAATTCACCAAAAAGCGCACACAGTTCAACTTCGAGCTCCAGGCATGCTTGGTGTAAATTGGCACCCCACCCTGCGTCATCCGATTCTCTCTCCTCTCCACCTAATTTCCTGGAATGAGCTTGAGTAGGGCCCCGGACCGACGCAAGGGGGTATATAATCAAGGTGTCACCGACAGCGTCGCCTAGCGATGCCCTAAATCGTGATACAACTACAAGTTCTTCATCTCTAAAACACTGAAGATTTTCTGGATGCTCGGCTGACCTTCCCTTTTCAAAATTACAGGAAGCAACTGGTTCCCAGCCCTCTTTTAAGGCGCCAGACACGAGCGTAATCAAAATATCTACGATAGCTTCCTCTGACCCTGCAAACGTGCGATCTGGGGTAAATCCGATAGTGCTAACGCCGGCTCCACCGAAAAACCTGTCGAGTGAATCAAAAATAATCTTAGAATTTATAAGGACAAGCGCCTCGCCTTCTAGCGGATTGAGATGCAAAGTAGTTGAGGAAATAGGGGATAAAAGTTCACTAGTAAGTACTTCAAATGCGGTAACTTCTGTCGAGGCATAGTCAATCCTGAGAGGAATATTCAGCACGCTTGAAATGCTTTGCTGAAGTCTAGAAGCCGCTTTTTTACAGATAGTGTCGAATATTTGAGCATCGATCCTTGCATTACCGTGTTGTCTGGCTAGATCATGTTTAATGACCTCTGCAGACTCTCCATTAACAAGCTCTGTCAAATGGCTATCGTCGCGAGTGCTCTGCAATGCTTCAAGCTCCTCCTTTGTGAGTGTGTCAGTTTCCTCAGTCATGCTAAACCTGCTTTTTATTGGACAAGAAACTCTGTGAACAGCACCAAATCGACGCCGCCGTATATGTTTTGCTCACCTAGAACATTATTCGCAACATCTCTTAGTCGAGCTGCGCTATCTTTTCTGAACCCTTCGGAAGTTATGCTGTTGCCTTCAATTGAAGCTAACTCTTCGAGGAAGCCAGCCCTTAATCCAAACTCATGTGCACTAAGATTATCTATCATAGGTTGTCCATAAGGGGTTCGAAGAGCAAGCTTTACTCGCATCGTTAGATCGGAATCCTTGAGCTGCACTAGGAATGGTTCCTCAAGCTGAAGATATAAAGTCTCATCAATTTCCATCTCTGTGGGTTGTTCCGTAGGTGAAACAGGGGCCTCCGCTGTGTCACCGCCTAAATTCATATAGTAAAAGCCTGCACCACCGCCACCTGCGAGCAAGATTAGTGTGCCGATGATCATAAAAAGCCTGCCTTTACCACCTGAAGTTTCGTTGTCGGTTATTACAACCTCTTTGTTCCTTGCCATAATTTCTTTGATTCCTATGCAAAGATGTCGATTAATGATGTCGATAAACTGTCGTTGTTTACACCAGGTCTGTCTGACTCTGAATTAAGGTGCTCATTTTTGTCGGTATTCACTGATAAGCTATGTTTTGTCGCTTCAGAATTAGACTCCTTATTACTTCCAAAACTAGGGTTTTGACCGTCATCTTGTGACACGCTGAGAGAAAGTGGACCTTTATGTTCCAGCGACAATTGTTCACGTAGGCTCGCCGAATTTGATTGTATTAACTTGGCCACCTCAGCAGTTTCAGGACGAAGCATTATCTCGAGGTCCTTTCCTTTGGAGAACACAAGATCAACCTGAATTTCGCCGAGGGATTCGGGAGACAAAATCATTTTTACGCTGACATTTTTACCTTCGAAAGAACTTATAATTTGATTCTTGACAATGTTTCTAAGTCCCTTCTGCATCGCTTCAATATCAAGTGCATTATCAGTTAGATCAATACTAGTTCGCACGCTAGGTGAAGAGTCATTTGGGCGAATTTCCGCAACCCGGGAGGGTCCGTTCACTCCTGATTCTGTAGAATTATCCAAGTTGCTTTCACTGTTTTTTAACAGATTAGAGAGAGGGTCTGACTTACCTTGATTCTGATGAGAGTGCTCTAGATATTTAGACTCAGCATTCATGTCTTTTTTTATCGCTTGGTTTGTCAACCGGTGGTCTCTTTCAGTCGAATTTAATAGGTGAGCTTTTCCAGTACCTTCTCCCGTTTTTTGATTATGGCGTTTCAGACTCTCGAGGGCATTTAGCTCTGGCATTACACTTTCGTTTGAGTCAGTTAGATTTGAGCTTCCAATCAAGATGGGTCTCTTGCTTTCCAAAGTCACCTGGTTTAAGCCGGAATGTTTGCTCGGTAAAAGCGGCAAAACATTGCCGCTTTGCGTATCTATATCTTCGAGAGGACCGATGCTACCCACATCTGTGCCTTGCTGACTATGATCTTCATCACCGAGTGTGGAACCCTCATTTGGGTATTCATTAGGGCTATCTGTTACGCGTTTCATGGTTGCCGAAAAATCGCCTGCACCCGCTTGGGACGGGGCCTCACTGGCTTTTGTGGATGAATCCATCTCGGCGATGATATTTTGCAAATCAAAATGGGCGGTTATCATAATTAAGTATCTTTAGTATTTGACGCTGGAGCGCTGTTTTGGTTCTCAGGCAAAATTTTGCTGCTTTTGAGTAACGAAGCAATTTGTGTGCCAGCTATTTTGCCCCGAGGTGTGCTCGCACGTAGTTGGCGAGAAATAACTCTTCATTGTATTTGCGATCCAACCTGTCATCTTCAATTAGTGTTTCTTTCTCTCGATAATCTGCCATCTTCTGATATTTTGTCTGTTCAGTGTAAATGCTGCGTATTTGTTTGCGAATCCTGTCGCATTTGAAATTACAATCATTCAACGCTTGCGTTAGCTTGGCTTTTGCAGACGATAATTGGCCTAAAAATTCGCAAGTTGCACTGTGTCTATGTAAGTCAATATTGGCCTGGTCTGGACTATACAGTTCGGTAGAATATTCATTAATGTAGTTGTTCAGGCTCTGAATTTTGGAGGTTAAAGCTGCAGCCCTGCGCTCTAGTTCTAATTTTTCGGAAGATAACTTTGATATCTCAAGATCTTTCTTCTTTATGACAATTTCGCAGGTAGTCTTTTTCATGAGGGATCTTGCTTAAATTCAGACATTAGCTCTACGGTTTGCGGCAGTGGGAATATCTCATCCTGCTCCTGGGTTAAAAAACTATCTATCGCCGGTTTAAGCTGAATGGCAAGATCAAGCTCAGGATTCGATCCTGCTTCATATGCACCAATTTGAATGATGTCTTCATTCTGACTGTAGATAGACCATAATCGCCTAACGGCCCTTGCTAAGTGTGTATGATCCTTGCTCGCGATTTTGTCCGCTACTCTGGAGATTGATCCTTCAAGATCAATGGCAGGATAATGAGATGCATCCGCAAGTTTGCGTGACAGCATTATCTGACCATCTAAAGTCGCGCGGGAAATGTCTACAACAGGATCCGATCGATCATCATTCTCTGCGAGAACAGTATAGAATGCCGAAATTGAGCCTTCCCCAATCCTACCCATGCCAACACGTTCAATTAGACTAGGAAGTAACCCAAAAACAGAGGGCGGGTAACCTTTGGTTGTCGGAGGTTCTCCAATAGCTAGACCTATTTCCCTTTGAGCGTGTGCTACGCGAGTGAGGCTATCAACGAGCAGCAGTACATCTTTTCCTTGCTTTCGATACTGCTCGGCTATTGTGTGTGCTAATTTTGCTGCTTTTACCCTACGTACTGGTGAAGCGCTCACAGGTTCTGCTATAACAACGGATTTTTCTAGTCCGCTCTCACCAAGCGTGTCAGAGACGAATTCTTTTACCTCTCTGCTGCGTTCGCCAATGAGGGCGATCACGACAACATCTGCAGCGGTATTTTTAGCCAGCATTGCAAGAAGCACGCTTTTCCCAACACCCGAGCCGGCAATGAGACCCATTCTTTGCCCCTTGCCAAACGTAAAGCACGAATCAATAGCTTTAACACCTGTTTCTAAAGCTTCTGAAATATTTGCTTTTTCCAACGCGCTATTTTGTTGGAAGTCGAGGCCTACTAATTCATCATAGTCTAACTCTGATTTACCATCTATCGGGTGGCCAATTCCGTCTATGACTCGGCCTTGCAAAGTTAGGCTAAAATTTCCAAGTGGCTTTTCTGTTTTAAGCACGACCTTGGATCCTGGTGAAATTCCCTCAATATTTTCAAGCGGCATCAAATATATTAAATCATCGTCAAAACCAATGACCTCACATAGCAGGTCATTACCAAGCGATTGTGTTTTGATTAGGCACTGAGCGCCAATTGACGCTGAGATTCCAGTCGCTTCTATTGTCAACCCCACAATTCTCTTCACTTGACCAACCGTGATGCAGGAGGGAGCTGGAATAGAAATATCAAAGCTGCTTAGTGCTTCTTTAAATTTAAAGTGCTTACTTTGACTATCCTTTATCATGCGGAAGCACCTGCTGAATTACTTTGGTTAACCGTTCCTCAAAAAAATCCGTAACTAACCTATCGTTCATTTCGGCATAGCTGCTACCCCTCGACAGCTTTCTATCTGCAATAAATTCGACGTTACTGTGTCTATCTTTGAATTCTGCTGACAGTTTATTTATATCTTCTGGTGATAGAAAAAGTCTGACGGCCTCATCTTTTATCAGAGAAAAGGAGTCAATCAGCTCCTGAGAAATTTTCTCAATTGATGCTTTCGATTCTTCAAGATCGGTTTTTAAAACGGCCTCAGCAATTTTGACTGCGAGTATCTTTAGAGGGTTATAAAACTCCATAGTATCGCAGTGTCCCTCGCTCAGAGCGTTAAGCAAAGTGTCTACTTGTTCACTTTGTGATCTAAGTTTTTCCTCAGCTGCTGTATTTCCCGCTTCAAACCCTTTTTTATACTCTTCGCCGAGCGATTCCAAGGACTCTTCTTGTTGCGCTGTTATCTGATTCTGATCTTGGCTGTTGGGCATGAATGCGTCAGAGTCTCTGGGGGCGATTCCAACGCTATTCTCTTCATTATTTTTAACAGGGTCCCAAACTTGAAAGCTATTTGATTGGCTCTCCTGACGCAAAAAATAGTCATCGGCTACAAAGTTCTCTCGAAAATCATGCTCCGAATCATTTAGTAGCGTCTCTCCTGAGGTGGGTTTCTTATATGAACTCATTACCGCCTCCGGACAACATTATCTCTCCCTCGCCGGAAAGCCTGCGAGCAACTCGCATAATTTCCTTTTGGGCTTTTTCTACCTCCGATATTCTAATAGGGCCTGATGCCTCTAAGTCATCTAGAAATATGTCTCGAGCCCGCTCTGACATATTTTCAAGAAAGATTTCTTTGATTGCCTCGTCAGCGCCTTTAAGGGCTGGAATTAATAACTCATTGTCAAGCTCTCGAATAAGCGTTTGCATGCTTTTAGTATCTAAGCTGTCAAGGTTCAAGAAGGTGACCATATTTTCTTCTATTTCTTCAGCGAGTTTTTGGTCTCTTTCACTTACGGACTTCAAGATGCTTGACTCAATTTCTGAACCCGAAAAGTTCAGAATTTTAGCTGCTGCTTCGATCCCGCCAAATGAAGCTGCATTAAGATTCGATTTTTTTTTCAGTTGCTCTTTTAGGACCGTTTCTAGCCTTGCCATGGCTGATGGTTGAATGTTATTCAAAGACGATATTCGCGCGATTACATCCGAGCGAACATCTTCAGGCAGTAGTTTCATAAGTGCGCCTGCAATATCATGATCGAGGACTGAAAGGACAACGGCAATGACCTGAGGGTGCTCGCCATCAATCGCAGTATAGATCTCCTCAACATCCATCCATTGCAGCATTTCAAGGCTTTTTAAAGACTGCTCAGGTATTATCTTATCCAAGGCTGCTGAAGCTCTCTCTTCACCAAGTGCTTTGTTGAAGACGTTCTGAACATACTCTGAGTTGCTTAAACCAAGGTCTGACATCTGGGATGTGGAGGAAAGAAACTCAAGAAGCACCTCGCTTACTACATCCTTTGGCAGGCTCGCGACATCTGCCATTTTCTTTCCTAAAGATTGGACATCTTTAGGGTCTAGGTGCTTAATGACCTTGGCGGCATACTCTTCACCCAGCAGCAGCATCACGATCGCAGCTTTATCCGCGCCCGAGAGTTTCGATAGCCTGCTTTCCAAGCTTGCAGGATTTTTAGTCCCGTTCGAGCTGTTCTTTTCTGTATCGCTGCTGGTCATAGTATTTTAAGCTCCACTAGCTTCTAACCATTTCCCTAATAGCATTAGCGACTTTTGCAGAATCTGTATTGGCGGCCTGTCTCACAAGTCCAATTCTCTCATCATATCCATATTGCTGAAAAGGTAGGCCGGGCGATAAAGGGCCGCCAAGGCTGCCTGCGTTCGTTCCGGCGTTTGCGCCCTTATCGTTCTTCGAGAGCAGTGACGTCAGCGCTGGCCGGACAACAAAAAGAATGGCTAGGGCGAAGACAATAACTCCCCCCACTATTTTAGCGATGAATATCAATGAGGCGTTTTCATACCAAGGAGTTGGTATTTCTTCAATCTGAGCTAATTCCATGAACGGGGAACTCACGACAAGGACTTGGTCACCGCGAGCCTCGTCGAATCCTATTGAATTTCTCACTAAATCAGAAAGCTGGTCAATATTAATCGCTGAATCTTCGCCCTCAGTTCCATCGCCAGTTACATTAAGAACTCTCTGATTGATGACTACGGCGACGGATAATTTAGTGATTGTTCCAACTGCCGTTCTCGAATATCGGATAGACCTGTCGAGTTCATAGTTGCGGGTAGTACGCTCACTTGTTGGTTCTGCGGGAGCAGCAGGGGCATCTATCTCTGTTATTTCAGCGGCGGGATCGACAATCGTGGTGTCTATTGGAGGTATATTTGATTGAGCACCAGGAATCCCGCCGACCCCAAAATTTCCGGAACTACGGTCTATAGACACTATTTCCGAACGTGAAATGGGACCCCTCCCAGCTTCATCATAAATCTCAGAGGTTGTCTCGAGTTCAGAAAAATCAATCATCACATCCACATCTGAGTTGACATTCTCTATACCGACGATTGGCGCCAGCAATTGTTCGATACGAGACTTATAGTCACTTTCAATTGAGCGCTCATATGCTGTCTGTTCGTCAGCCATGCGGAGAGCAGGAGACATTGCTATTGTGAGCAGATTTCCCTGCTGATCAACGACAGAGACGTCCTCCACGGCAAGGTATGGCACGCTAGAAGACACTAAATTGGTTATTGACTGGACATTTGCCTGAGTGATCACGCGCCCCGGGTGCGCAATCACCACAACGGACGCTTTTGCCGGTACTCGATTGCGGACGTACGAGCTCTGTCTGGGGGCGGCAAGATGCACTCTGGCTGATTTAATTGAAGAGATCTGAACGATACTTTTCGACAGCTCAATCTCAGTTGTTGCTCGGTACTGAGCTTCTTCCATAAACTGACTTGTTGTCAGCGATGATTGTTCATTGAAAATATCAAGTGATTGAGTCGTGCCAGGATCAGCGAAGCCTGCATTAGCCAATATCATGCGTGCCTCATAATAGCGGTCAGCGGGCACCATGATATCTCCAGTCCTGTCGTCCAGCCGCGCCGGGAGAGCCGAGCCTGCTAATAAATTGAACGCTTCACTTTTTTCAGATTCCGGTAAGTTTGGATACAGTGGCCTATAATCGCCGGAGTCAAGCCAGTTATAAAATAGCAGTAGGGCAAATAGGGTAACGACAACTATCAATCCAGGCAGAGACCGCTGCAGAAGTTGCAGCGCTGAACTGTTAAGCTGATTTGCCTGCGCCGCAGGATAGCCAACCATGGCACCGTTTTGCGATTCCATTAAGGCGCCAGTTGTTGGTGTAGATGTGCCGGGTAGGGCTTGTTGAACGGTGGCCACAAGTATTTCCTCAATTTGGCGATAGCCTGAATTTTAATCTAAACGGGCATATTCATTATTTGTTCGTAAGATTGTAAAACCTTGTTTCTAACCTGTAATGTCGTCTCGAAGGCTAGCGAAGATTTCTGCATTTCAAGAACAACTTCTGTCAGTGGTACGTCCTCACCGGCAAGGAAGGCATTGCCAAGGGCGTTCGCATTGGCTTGGGTTTCGCTCACGCTGGCTAGGGCATCGGACATTAATTTTGAAATCTCTGAGCCGAAATTCGAATTCTCGGGAATATTGTTTATAGCTGGATCGGCAAGCTCTCCTCTACGTGCGTCAGAAATCTGAGATTGATAGTTCTTTATCTGGGCAAGTAGCGCGCTGGCTTCTGAATTTATCTTCATGATATTCTCTCTTCATTTAGCACGATTAGACTCGAGCATAGGCTGCAGGGACAGGCATGCCTAGGTCCCGCAGCTTGTTTATTTTGTATCTAAGGGTTCTTGGACTAATGCCGAGTTTTTCAGCCGCCTTGCTCCTATTCGGCGTGACGGCCATCGCAGCAACAATATTTTGAAATTCTAACTCGTTACGAAGATTATTTATGAGTAAGTCATTTCGTGGCTTGAGAGATTGGCTTTGGTTCTCCTCAGGATAACTGTCCCAATTCTCAAACTGAGTAGACTCTTCGGTGGTGCTACTCGAGCTCGATTCATGTCCGCGAGTCGTAATTTCCTCCTCATCGAACATTATATCTGTCTCATTGATTTGCTTGCCGTCACACATAATTAGAGAGCGACAGATAACATTTTCTAGCTCACGCACGTTCCCTGGCCACGGATAATTTTGTAACGCTATTTTTGCGCCATTGCTTAACTTTGGAAAAGGTCTGGCAGAATGCTTCTGAATCAGAACACGAGCCAACGCCTCTATATCTTTTTTACGTTGATTCAGCGGTAGTTGCGTAAGTCTGAAACCGCTCAAGCGGTAGTACAGATCCTCTCTGAAGAGTTTCTGTGAAACTGCCTGCTTTAGATTGACATTAGTGGCAGCGACTATTCTTGCATCTACGTTAATAGGCTTGGAACCACCGACTCGAGTTATCTGTTTCTCTTGCAGTACTCTAAGCAGCTTTGCTTGAAGATCTAGGGGCATTTCCCCGATCTCATCCAAGAATAAAGTGCCCCCGCTTGCCTGTTCGAAGAGGCCCTTTGCAACTCCGTGAGCGCCAGTGAACGCCCCTTTTTCATGACCAAATAGAATGTCCTCAGCCAGAGAAGCTGGAATAGCTGCGCAGTTTAGGGCCACGAAGGCGGCATCTGCCCTTGGCGAGGATTCATGGACTACTTTAGCGATTATCTCCTTGCCTGCGCCCGTGGGGCCACTGACTAATACAGGGACGGCCGTCTTTGCGACTTTGCATGCAAGTTCGAACAGGGCAATGCTCTTTTCATCGACGAAAACAAATGGCTGTTCGCGTGAGTCAGCATTATCCTCGACAACTTTCTCTTCTAACTGGTACATCGGTCAACTCCAACTGGCAACCTTTCTCCAGAAAGCAATTACCAGGCCAACATAAATAACTTTATATATATCAGCATTATAGAGAGACAAGGCTGGCTGTGAAGCTTGTTTCCTAGGTTACCTGTCACTTATCTTACACCTGCAAAATAGTTGACGGTCTGACATTGTGCATTGGGGATTACTTCTTGGGCAAATTGCCAGTGACATCGCAAGTAATGGCCTATGTAGTTCTTCGAAACCCAGCATCTATCACAGATCATGAAGGTTTTGGCGCTCTCTGTCGGGTTCAAGAGCCGCGCCGGTAACTTAGCGGGTTTTAAGAGAGGGTTTCCAGCCCGTTTGCTGGCTTTTGAAAGAAATATATAAAAATCAGTATGTTAGCTAATGAGCAGTGGATTCTTCTTTACACTTAGCTAAAAGACATGGGCCGAAATCATCGGGTGTGGTCTTTTCGTGATTCGATTAGGTGCAGTTGGCTGATAAATCGGTGGCTTTGAGCGGACGAGGCACTTTTGAATTTTGTAAGGAAAACTCAATCATTGCGGTGCTTATCAAGCTTTTGAATTAGCGTGGTACGGCCAATTTTGAGCAATTTAGCTGCCTGCGAAACGTTGCCTTCACTTTGGTCAAGAGCGGCACGGATTAAGTTTGTTTCTATCTCGTGAAGCAAGTTTTTCGTTTCAATGCCCGAGTCTGGTATTTGGTTGATCGACTGAGAGAGTCGGATAATTCGTTCAACTTCAGTCGCCGAGCTTGCGCTAGATGTCTCGGCGGGTATCGGTGGTTGAGGGAGTTCAGACTCTTCCTCAAACCCATCAGTGCTATCGTTGGGTGGGACAGATTGACTTATTTTTTGTGTCTCTCCCCCGACATGATGGTCATGAGAGCTAACGCTTGAAGCAAAATCGTTGCGGATTTCCAGTAGCATTTTCGGCAACAATGCATCCGGAATATTGTAGAGATCGATGATGTCGGAGGGTGAGAGAACACTCAGGCGCTTCACGAGGTTGGCGACTTCCCTGACGTTGCCGGGCCAATCGTACTTAGAGAGCAGCTCCAGGGTCTGTGGAGTGAAGCTTATTGACCTCGTGTCAGAGTATTTAGTTGCGAAATAAAGGCACAGCTCAGGGATATCGGCCCGGCGTTGTCGTAAAGGTGGGATCAAAATAGGTATGACATTCAACCGGTGGTAAAGGTCTTCGCGGAATTCGCCTCTCGTTACCATACCCTCAAGATCTTGGTGAGTTGCGGCCACAATTCGCACGTCGATGGTTATACCCGCAGAGGCGCCCAGCGGCACAACTTCCCTTTCTTCGAGCACCCTGAGTAGCTTGGCTTGGAGCTCTAGCGGCATGTCTCCTATTTCGTCGAGAAAAAGGGTGCCAAGATGGGCTAGCTGGAAACGCCCTGTTCGGTCAGCAATCGCTCCAGAAAATGCTCCTTTTTTGTGACCAAAGAGCTCGCTTTCAAGGAGTTGCGCGGGAATTGCAGCGCAGTTGATTCCAATAAAGCTTTCATTGCAGCGGCTAGATAGCCGGTGCAGCTCGCGCGTCACAACTTCCTTACCAGACCCCGATTCACCCTGAATTAGGATTGAAGCATCAGAATCAGCGCACAAAGAGAGCATTTTGGTCAGCTGAATCATCTCATCGCTACACCCAATAATTGTTGTATGTCCATCGGGCATAAGATTATTCCGGTCCTTGGGAAGGGTGTATTAAGTCTCGAATCTCCCGAAAGGATACCATTTTCTATTCAATGTCAGCAAAATCCAGTAAAATATTGATTAATATAAAAAAGTCAGTTTTAAGCGTAACAAGCGCACTGCTTGGCGTCAGCGGATAACTTGATGCTCGTAGAGCTGCATCAAGAAAAGGGAAAGTGAGCGAACCTAGCTTAGTCAACAAGGGCGCAAGGGAAGATTACGAGGGTTGGTATCGGAGTGGCTAAGAACTATTCATCCGTTGTCGAACAGATGCGTGTATTGACCACTTTTTTTAAAATTTTTTAATTACTGCGGCGAGGTAGGCAAGAGCGTGTGCCGGCCCGAGATTTTAGGACCAGCACATATCGAGCTCGAACTATTGGCCCGAAGAGCTTCCGACCTCAGATATTTCAGACCAAGCTTCACTGATCTGACCGATTAATACTTTAACTTCCTGAATATGCTCACTTTCACTATGCGCATGAGCTTGTGTTAGCTGACGAATGCAATAATCATAGAGAGAATCCAGAAGTCGGGCAATTTCGCCGCCCTCATCGTGGTTCAGGGTAGATCGGAGTCCAAACAGAATTTTCTGAGCCTTCGTGATAGCCTCAGTGCGAGCTGGCAGATCTTCGTGTTCAAAGCCATGCGCCGCCTTGCATAGATTATCGAGCACCCCCTCAAAAAGCATACTTACTAGCTCATGGCTATCTGCATACTCTGCGACGACATTGGTTTTTACGCTGCTGTAAGCTGCCAAGGCTGATCGATTCAATGCGTTCATAAACTTCATTCCTTTTCTCAAGCTCTGTTAGTACGGCGTGTAGTGCCGATCCACTGTTCTTAAAATCAAGCCCCGCATCACTGGGAACGTTTTCCAGTGACTAAGAGTGTTGCGAACACAAGTCCAATCGGAATGTGAGCAACAGACTTTAATTATTTCTCATGAATATTTCCGGTACAGAATAAGCACTCCGGCTGTTCTCATTGTTCCCTCAACCATATCGAGCCTGTTGAACTGGTCCTTCTTCTATATGCCCAATAGATTTTGTTGTTCCTCTGAGCTAAGGCTTCCAGGCGTTAGCGGATGAATCAAAGAATTAATGCTTCCTTTCATTGTGTCGAATGGGGGTTTGAGCGACACAAAATCAGCGCTTAATGCTTTTACTAAACATTTTGAATTAAACACATGAGGTCAGAGTCATGAGTGTAATCAACACAAACACAGCAGCTAATATTGCTGCTTCAGCTATTCGGACTAACGAGAGAGAGATGTCTTTGGCAATGGAGCGACTTTCCACAGGCCTACGGATTAACTCTGCTAAGGATGATGCTGCGGGTTTAGCGATTTCGGCACGTATGAGCGCGGAAATTTCAGGGCTCAACCAAGCATCTAGAAACGCAAATGATGCAATTTCGATGCTTCAGGTGGCGGAGGGAGCTACAAAGGAGATTTCCCTCATCCTCACTAGAATGAGGGAACTTGCTGTCCAGGCGGGTAGCGGAACTTACTCAGCTACCGATAGGGATGCGTTGAACTTGGAATTTCAGGCGTTAATTTCGGAAATAACTAGGATAGCTAAAAATACCGAATGGAATGGTTCAACCATTTTAGATGGAAACAGTACCTTTACATCGAATGCAGTAAAGCAAACAAAGGCGATCCAGATTGGGACTTCAGCCTCTCAATCTATGAGCATAGAACTCAAGTCTTGGGTCCCAACTGTTCAGCATGCTGAGGAGGTTACCGCTGCTGACGGGTCCAGCTATCTTGCCTTGGACACTAACGCTAGCGGAACGAATGATGGCCCCATGGGCACCGCCGTTGTGTGCAGCGGAGGCTCAGCGCTGGCGACACGTGGTTCTTTTATGGCGGAAGTCACAGCCGATAATGCGAGCTGGGCAATTACGCAGCTAGATGCGGCGATTAACGGTGCGGCGGCAGAGCGTGCTAAGTACGGCGCCTATATGTCAAGACTGGGTCACGCCTCGGAGAATCTCTCCAGCACGGCAACCAACACTGCAGCGTCGAGAAGTCAGATCGC
>Ga0181558_10002530_pt1 | contig 17244 bp, 16 predicted proteins | sample 011ome_22_FD_133754 | JGI IMG/M metagenome (GOLD analysis project Ga0181558, IMG submission 133754) | Coastal salt marsh microbial communities from the Groves Creek Marsh, Skidaway Island, Georgia - 011507BT metaG (megahit assembly) | ecosystem: Environmental > Aquatic > Marine > Intertidal...
ATGAACGTGCTGCAAACCGAAAGTGCCGGTCCGATATAGCCGGTTCTCAAAGATTATCGGCATTTCCGGGGACTTGTGCGGTGCATCCCGGCACGACATGATCCGCGCACGCCTAGATCGGAAGCCTCTCATGTCCAATCCCGCCACACAGAACACCGACACAAACTGGACCGGCGTGTCCTATGGAATCGTCCTCGGATTCGTGGCCGCCTATTTCCAGTTCAAGGTGCCGCCGGTCCTGCCGGTGATGTTCGACTTGTACGACCACGAGATACACGTGACCTTTGGACTCACGTCGATCTTCGGATCCTCGTTCTCATGGTTGTCGAACATGGTGATTAGCCAGACAATCGTGGCCGGCGGGTTCATGTCGATCTTTGCCGTCGCGGGCATGCTGGTCAGCGTGCGGGTCGGGCGCGGCATCCGGAGGGACGGTGCCAAACGCTATCTGTTCGGTGCCTTTGCCCTGATGCTGACGGGTACGGCCATCGGCCTGATCTGGCCGGAGAGCGGGACGGTCATGTTGATCTCGCGCACCATCGAAGGGTTCGGGGCCGCCGTGCTGGCCGTCTGCATGCCGGCCTTTGCCAATATGAGCGCAGGCACAAAACACCTGCCGATCATCATCGCCGCGCAGGCAACCTGGATTCCCGTCGGCCAGCTGACCGCCAATATCGTCGCCCAGCCCGCCGTGGCCGAAGGCACCTGGCAGGCTGTCTGGTGGTTCGGTGCGCTGGCCGTCGTGCTGGTTGCGATCTGGACCGGCTACATTCTCGCCCGCGGACGGGTCGCCGGGATGGCGCATGTCCCGCGCGAGAGCGCGGCTGCCGAACCCGATCCGGCCGCGCCTGCAAAACGTGAGGCGGCACCAGCCCCCATGACCCGCCCGGAAAACCGGGCATTGTGGCTGGCCGCCGTCCTGTTCTTTCTCTGGCAGGCCCAGTTCATGGGTTATTTCACCTGGCTGCCGGTCTATCTGGTGGATGTGCGCGGGTTCACCGCGGACGGCGCGGTGCTGACCAATCAGATTCCGGTCATCGTGCTGCTGATCTTCGCGCTGCTCGGCGGCGTGATCCTGAAGACCGGGCTCAGCGTGATCAAGCTGCTGACCGTCGCGCTCAGTCTGCAGACCCTTGGCTGGGCCATGATTCCCTTTGCCGACAACCCGGTGATCGGTCTGGGCAGCCTGATTGTCTGGGGGATCGCAGCCGGGCTGACCCCCACATCCCTCTGGGCCCTGCCCTCGACACTGCTGGGCGGACACCGCGCCGGAACGGATGCCTTCGCCGTGGTTCTGACCGGGCGCTATCTGGGAATCCTGATGGGTCCGCTGATTGCGGCCGCGGTGTTCGAGGCGACCGGAAACTGGATCGTGGTCGCCTATGCCTTCGCGGTGATTGCGCTGGCCACGATCGCCGGCACCCTGCTCTTTGGTGTACAGCTGCGGAAACTACGCGCCGCGGGCTAGAGCGGGATCGTTTCAGGCGGAAACGACGAGCCTTGGTGAGGCGGCAGCGATGCCGAACCCAACACGTCATTGCGAGCGAAGCGACGCAATCCAGCTGCTCTGCTGCTTCGGAGACCGCTCTGGATTGCCGCGAGCCTGCGGCTCTCGCAATGACGGCTTTGATCTCAACGATCGTCATGCCCGCGAAGGCGGGCATCCATAGACACCTTGCTTCACCAAGGCAGCCGCCCGTGTTTATGGGTTCCCGCCTTCGCGGGAACGACGAAACGCGGTGGACGAATCTGTGGCGGAACCGATTCCACCTCACAAGATCATGCTCTAGACGATCAGGGAACCAGTTTGTAACCGCCGGGCTCCGTCACAAGGATGCAGGCGTTGGAGGGGTCGGCCTCGATCTTCTGCCGCAGGCGATAGACATGGGTTTCGAGCGTGTGGGTCGTCACGCCCGCATTGTAGCCCCAGACCTCGCCGAGCAGCGTGTCGCGGCTGACCACCTTGTCCCCGGCGCGATAGAGATATTTCAGGATCGCGGTTTCCTTCTCGGTCAGGCGCACCTTGCGGTCCTCACCATCAACGAGAATTTTCTGGGCCGGCTGAAACGAATACGGCCCGATGGTGAAGACGGCGTCTTCGCTCTGCTCGTGCTGGCGCAGCTGGGCGCACAAACGTGCCAGCAGCACATTCAGGCGAAACGGCTTGGCGATGTAGTCATTCGCGCCGGCATCGAGACCCAGGATCTGATCGGCATCGGTGTCGTGGCCGGTCAGCATGATGATCGGGGATTTGACGCCGTTGCGGCGCATCAGACGGCAGACCTCGCGGCCATCCATATCGGGCAGGCCGACATCGAGCAGGATGGCATCGAAATACTCATCCCTGGTGACTTCGAGCGCATCCGCCGCCGTGGTGGATTCCGTCGTCAGGAATTCCTCGTGCAGCCGAAGCTGTTCCGAGAGCGAATCCCGCAACGCGTCGTCATCATCGATCAGCAGGATCTTCTTGCTGTTCGCCGCCTTGGATTCCAAAACACTCATCGCCGCTTGTCCTGTCATGTCTCGGTCCCCGCTACGCGCTGACCTGAACGCCGCGCCGGACCACAAGATGATCGCGGTCGTTCCCGGCGGCAGATTTCGGATCAGAATGATACCACGCCGCGTTTGCGTTTTCCGCAAGCATGACGTCGTTCCGGATTGGCTTGGCCATGGGGGTCCCTCCTGTTCATCTTTCAGGTGGCGACGGCGCACGCCAAAACAAGAGGGATGCCCGCCTGCAGGCCCGCTCACAATCGATCACGATCGGGAGAGCGGGCCGCCCCATTGCCGCATCCCGACACTTGGCGCATATTCTCCGCTTATCCCCAGCTCGCAATCCCGGTGACCATGAGCCAGCTTCCCAATACCCTGCAGCCCGTCGAGCGGGCCATCAGCGACCTCCGGCGCGGCGCGCTGATCGTGCTGCGCGCCGACGACCATGCGCTTCTCGTTCAGGCGGCCGAAGGGACGACCGCGGCCGATCTGGCGCGGCTTTCCAGCCTGTCCAAATCGACCGCCAGCCTCTTGCTCACGGGCCAACGGGCCGAAATTCTCGGGCTGACCAAGCAGACCAGCGGTGCGGTGCGGATTTCCCTGTCCGGCGGCATCAACGCCGAAAACGTGCGGATGATGGCCGATCCGGCAAGCCCGCAATCGCGCGAGACCCCGGCCCCGGTCTCAATTTCCGAGATCAATCCGGGCACCCTGACCGGGGCGGCGGAAATCGGGGCCATCGAGCTTCTCAAGCTGGCCTGCCTGCTGCCCGCAGCCGTGGTGGCGGCCGTTCCCGACGAACGCCTGGAATATCTCTCGGCCTGGGCGGAAAACCAGGCCCTGCTGACCGTCGAACTCGACCATGTGCGCAATTACCAGGAAATCGAGGCCCGCACCCTTGAACGTGTGGGCGAGGCCCGCGTGCCGCTGGATGTCAGCGAAGAGGTTGAGATCGTCGCGTTCCGGCCCAGCGATGGCGGGCGCGAACATCTGGCGCTGGTGATCGGCCGTCCGGATACGAGCGAACCGGTGCTGGTCAGGCTTCATTCCGAGTGCTTTACCGGAGATTTGCTGGGCAGCCTGCGCTGCGACTGCGGCGACCAGTTGCGCGGCGCCATATCCGAGATCGACAGACAGGGTGGGGGAATTGTCCTCTATCTGGCCCAGGAAGGCCGCGGCATCGGCCTGGTCAACAAGCTGCGCGCCTACAATCTGCAGGACAAGGGCTTCGACACCATCGATGCCAACCAGCAACTCGGTTTCGATGCTGATGAACGCCTGTACCGGCCTGCCGCGGAAATGCTGCGCCAGCTTGGAATCTTCAGGGTGCGCCTGATGACCAACAACCCGGACAAGGTTTCGGCACTCGGGGACTGGGGCATTGCCGTTGAAGAACGGGTCCCGCATTCCTTCCCGTCGAACGTGCACAATGAATTCTACCTGGCGACCAAGAAGGAACGGGCCGGTCATATGTACTAGGCACGCGTGTCCCGGGCACCGGGCACGAATTGCCGCCTCTGGCGCAAGGTCCTACCGGTAGTGCAATTGTCGTACTTTTAACACTTTGTTTTAAAACAATGTATTATTTGGTCTGACTTCGGAATACTGGCATCCGGCTTGCACATTTCCCCGCGCCATGTCCATTTCGTCCGTTCAGTCTGCGCTTTCGGAACCGTTCAATCCCTATCCGGATTCAGCGTCCGACACCCCGCACACCACCGAGGCGGAAGCCGGGACGTTTTTCTCGACCCCTGCTCGACATCATCAACCCGCTGCAGCACATCCCCCTGGTCTCGAACCTCTATCGCGAGCTGACCGGCGATGAGATAGAGCCCGCGGCGCGCATGGTGGGGGGCGCCGTGTTCGGCGGCCCACTCGGTTTTGCGTCCGCATCGGCCAATGTGCTGCTGGAACAGGCCTCCGGCGACGATTTGCTCGGTCATGCCGTGGCCATGTTCTCCGGCGACGAAACTTCACCGGCCGAGAAAATGACCGCAGATCCGGAGCTGGTCGCGCAAACCCCGGGAGATACCCCGGGAGATACCCCGGGAGAAGCCGGTAGTGTCCTGGTTGCGGCGGCTGATACCGCTCCACCCGAGACCATTGTATGGGCCGGACCGAGAGTCATACCATCCCTGGCACGAGACGTTAATAGTTCGTTAATACAAGAGGTTGCGCAGAATAGTCATACCAATACCAAGGACGAAAAATCCACTACCAATGCCGCGGAAACACCCTGGCTGAACGAGGCCCGAACCACAGCCGCCGCGGAGCTGTCTGCGCGCGAAAATGGCCAGGTAGTGCCTGCCGCCAGCCCGCAGCCCTGGGGCGCAACCGCCATGCTGGAGGCGCTGGACAAGTATGATGCGCTGGCCCGGGCGCGAAGCAGCAGTGATCGGGATGCCACGCCCGACAACCCGGACCAAATCCGGTAGCGCGCAACACCTTCCCCACCGATCCCGTTTCGCACCGGCACCGGCTTTTTTTTGAAAGGCCGCAGCCCGGAAAGGTGGATGCAGGAACCGGCAGATCGGTCTAGAATCTCCCATGGACCTGTTTGTGTATCCCCGGCGTGATCATCACGGCTTGCTGATAGCCGGCGAACAATCCTTTGAATGCAGCCTGGGACCGGCGGGAATCCGCACGAACAAACGGGAAGGCGATGGCGCGACACCGGCGGGGCGGTTTCCGCTGCGCCGGGTCTGGTACCGGGCGGATCGCCTGAGGGCCCCGGAAACCGAGCTGCCGCTCACCAGGATACAACCCGATGACGGCTGGTGCGACGCACCGGAAGACCCAAATTACAATCGCCACGTCAAACTGCCCTACCCGGCCTCGGCAGAAACGCTTTATCGTGACGACGGCGTCTATGACCTGATCGTGATCCCCGGCCATAACGATGCCCCGCCGGTTCCGGGACACGGCAGCGCGGTTTTTCTGCACATCGCCGCGGACGGCTTCGGCCCGACGGAAGGCTGTGTGGCGCTCACGCGGGACGTTCTGCTGAGGCTCCTGCCGCGGCTGACCGGTGAAAGCTGCCTGGAGATCAGCGCCGCGCCGCTCAGCGACTAGGATTCACGGGCCCCGAACACGCCCCGGCCGACGCGCACATGGGTCGCGCCCAGTTCAACGGCGGCCTCGTAATCCGCCGACATGCCCATGCTGAGATCCGCCACGTCGTTGCGCCGGGCGATCTTGCGCAACAGCGCGAAATGGGGCGCCACCGGCTCATCGACGGGGGGAATACACATCAGCCCCTCAACCGGCAGATCCAGCGCACGGCAGGCGGCGATAAAATCGTCTGCTTCCGCCGGCAAAACGCCAGCCTTCTGGGGCTCCTCGCCGGTGTTGACCTGCACGAAACAGCGCCGCACCAGCCCCAGCGCATCAAAGGCCCGCGCCAGATGCTCGGCCAGCTTCGGCCGGTCCACCGTCTGAATCACATCGAACAGCGCCACCGCATCGCGCGTCTTGTTGGTCTGCAGCGGTCCGACCAGATGCAGTTCGAGGTCGGCGATCTCCGCGCGCCGTTCGGTCCAGTGCTCCTGGGCTTCCTGGACGCGGTTTTCCCCGAAGACACGATGGCCCGCCGCCAGGGCCGCGGAGATCCGCGCATCGGGCTGAAACTTGCTGATCGCGACCAGCGTGACCGAGTCCGCCGGGCGCTCCGCACGTTCGGCGGCCGCCGAGATCCGGTTCCTGACCGCATCGATGTTTTCCGAAATTTCCTGCTCAACGGACAAAATGTGTCACCTGTTTCGTGTTTGATGGGCGGGGATGTCATCGCGATGTTCGCGACGCGGCAAAGGTATTATAAACGGCCCATGACGAAACGAATCGAATCATTTGCCGACCTGATCGCGCCCATGGATGAGGACACGTTCTTCGCCGAGTTCCATGACAAGAAGCCGCTGCACATCCAGGCAGCCGCTCCCGACAAGCTCGATGATGTGATGACATGGGACACGCTGACCGCGATCCTCAACATGACCGCGATCTGGAGCCCCCACAGCCTGAAGCTGGTGATGGACACGAAAAACGTGCCCACCGACCAATATTGCCGCCCGACCATCGACCGGAACGGCCAGCAAAGCATGCAGCCGGATGCCGACAAGGTCAAAAGCTGGCTGAGGCGCGGCGCGTCGATCGTGGCCAACGATATCGACACCCTGACCCCCGGCCTGATCTCGGCGGCCAACGCCGTGGAAACGCGTCTGGGGGGCAAGGTCCAGAGCAACCTTTACTGCTCGTGGAACGACCATCAGGCCTTCCCGACCCATTTCGACACGCACGAGGTTTTTGCCCTGCACGTGGCCGGCGAAAAGGTCTGGCGCATCTATGAGGGCCGGCTGGAAAACCCGATCGCGAACGAGACATTCAAGTCCCTCGACGACGACTTTCACGCCGCCCACCGGGGCGAGGTGGCAGAGGAGGTCACCCTGCGTCCGGGCGACGTTCTTTATATACCCCGCGGGCAGTACCACGATGCGCTGGCTTCCAGCGACGGGTGCATCCACCTGTCCTTCGGCATCACACACATCATCGGGTTCGACGTCATGTCGTTGCTTTTCGAGCGCGCTATGGCCGAACCGCTGTTTCGCCGGAACATTCCGACAGTCGAGAACGACGCACGGGCCTGGATCGACGCGATGCTCAGCCGTATCGGCGAGATCGGACGCAGCGACGAGGTCTGGAACGCCATCGGGACCTTCCGGGAATCCTTCGAATACCAGCGCGGCGGGTTCAAGCTTCCCGACAATGCCTATGAAGACGATCCCGACGACCGTTACAAGATCACGGCCTCCAGCCTGACGGTGACCCGCGAAGCCGGCCGCGCGCTGCTGCAAAGCGCCAAGGGCAAGGTTCCCATCCCCGAGAACATCGTCGATCAGGTCCAGTGGGTGGTCGAAAAACAGGTTTTCTCGGGCCGGGAGCTCGCCACGTCCTTCCCGGCGATGTCGCCCGAAGCGCGCAGCAAACTCATCCAGGACCTTGTGGGTATGCGGGTTCTGGCGCCGCACTAAGCCTGCAGAGTTTCCGGGGATGTGGGCTTGTAACCACCGGTTTTCCGGGATTTCTTGGCCATATCCCTGTTCCTGTCCGCAGATTGTTCCGGCAAGCGTGGCATCATGCGCGCACTTTATGAACATGCGTTGTGTTTCCAGCCACTTATGGACTGTTGTGAATTTGCCACAGTCTGCACAAAATCGCGGCGGCCCGGGTGCAGATTTCGTTGCAACCCCATAAGGATTGGAGTTTTATCCGCTCAAGGTTCCTGTAGCATCAGTCTGGCGCTCGCGAAAAGCGCCATCGTTACGGAACTGAAATCTGGCCCATCACGGGTCATATCGCGGACGCAAGTCCCTGATTTTGGAGGTTGGACACAATGAAAAAGACACTTCTTGCCAGCACGGCCCTCGTTGGCGCTGCACTTCTTGCAGCCCCGGCGAATGCGGGTACGGTTGGCTCCAAGGACGCCATGAGCGTCTCCCTCATGGGTACCCTTTGGTTCTCCGTCTCAATGTATGACGAAGACGTTTCTGCGGGCAATGGCCGCGGCTATCGTTTCGGCGTGAACGAGAGCGAGATTCACGTCAAAGCGCAGAACACCGCCGACAACGGCATCACCTATGGTGTTATGGTCGAACTGAGCGCCGGTGCGGCTGACGGTACGGCTGCTGACGAAGCATGGGCCTTCCTGGACAGCGATTCCTGGGGCCGCCTTGAACTGGGCGATCAGGACGATGCCACGAACCGTATGCGTTTCGGCTCGCAGAACGCCCATAAGGGCCTCGGCGGACCGGTTGGCGGTCTCGGCTCGAACCTGACCCTCTTCAACGGCTTCGGCGGTGAAGGCATGGGTGCTCGTGCTGACTGGGACAACAACACCACCAGCGATGACACGAAGGCGACCTACTTCACGCCGCGTTTCTCGGGCTTCCAGCTCGGCGCTTCGCTGACCCCGGATACGGGCATCGTCTCGGGTACGGGCGGTCTGCTCGACACCGATAACGACGGTGACTACGAGAACGTGGTCAGCCTCGGTGCCAACTACGTCGGCAATTTCGACGAAGTCGGCGTTGGCCTGTCCATCGTCGGCCAGTTCGGCGACGACGAAGACGCTACCGGTGCCGAAGGCGAAGATCTGTCGATCTGGGGCGTTGGCGGTAGGGTTAACTTTGCTGGCTTCTCGCTGGGTGCTCACTACAGCGACTTCGGTGAGACCGCTATCACGGTTGCCAACGCGCGTGCAGGTGCCGATGCCGGTTCTGCCTGGAGCGTGGGCGTCGGTTACCAGGCTGGCCCGTGGGGCGTCAGTGCTTGGTACACGGACCACGAGAAGGACAACGCCAACACGTCACCGGCTGGTGCGTTGAACACCGAGCTGACCCGTATTGGTTTCGGCGCTGGTTACACCGTTGCTCCGGGTTGGTTGCTGCGTGCGGACCTCGAGTTCATGTCGCATGACAACATCTCGAACGGCACCGGTACCGGTACCGTGACCGACAATGACGCTCGTGGCTTCATGCTCACGAACATGTTCATCTTCTAAGCTTCCTTACAGCTTGAAGAAGAAGCAGGGCGGCAGTTTACTGTCGCCCTGTTTTTTTGTGCCCAACACTCTGCTAATTTGATGATAGAAACGCGGATGGATCAGACATCTGCCGAACAACGCTTTCCCGGATTATCCCAATGATCGCTTGCTTCACCTCCAGACGATTGGTGCCTATCCTCGCCGCTGTCACGCTGCTGGGATTGACCGCGTGTGAAGGCATAACAACCGAGCGCGCAAACCCGCAGAGCCGGGATGAACGGCTGCGCAGTGAAAGCGGCAAGCTGTTCGGCGACATCAATCTGCTCGGCGGCCAGTCCGACTCGGACACCAACAGCGGGATCGGCGTGAACGGTTTCCTGTGGCGCGCCTCCCTCGATACGCTGTCCTTCCTGCCGCTCTCCTCGGCCGACCCCTTTGGCGGCGTCATCATCACCGACTGGTACGCGCCACCCGAAAGCCCGGGAGAACGGTTCAAGGTGACCGTCTATATCCTGGGGCGCGAGTTGCGTTCGGACGGCGTGCGCGTGGCCGTGTTCCGTCAGAAGCGGGGCGACGGAAATGAATGGCTTGATGCCAATACCGGTGAAAACACGTCGACCAGTCTCGAAAATGCCATCCTGACGCGTGCGCGCGAGCTTCGCATCGCACAATCGGATGGCTGAGAACAGCCTTGAGCCGCCCCGAAACGTCAACTCGCTGACATAGAACATCCGAGCGACCTGCCGCGCGGCCGAAGCGCCAGCGTCGAGAGAGACTCCGCCCATGGCGCAACGTTACAATTTCCGTGAAACCGAACTGAAGTGGCAGTCCGTCTGGGATGATGACGGCACCTTCACGGTCGAAGTCGATCCCGCCAAGCCGAAATACTATGTGCTCGAGATGTTTCCCTATCCGTCGGGGCGCATCCATATGGGCCATCTGCGCTGCTACACGCTGGGCGACGTTGTGGCGCGCTACAAGCGCAGCCAGGGCTTCAACGTGATGCACCCGATGGGCTGGGACGCCTTCGGACTTCCGGCTGAGAATGCGGCGATGGAAAAGAATGTCCACCCGGCCGAGTGGACCTACCAGAACATCGCCACCATGCGTGATCAGCTCCGGGCCATGGGGCTGTCGATCGACTGGTCGCGTGAACTCGCCACCTGCGATCCCGACTACTACCGGCACGAACAGGCAATCTTCATCGACTTCCTGGAGAAGGATCTCGTCTATCGCCACGATGGCTGGGTCAACTGGGACCCGGTGGATAACACTGTCCTCGCCAATGAACAGGTCATCGACGGCAAGGGCTGGCGATCGGGCGCCCCCATCGAGCGACGACGCCTGGCCCAGTGGTTCTGCCGGATCACGGCCTATAGCGACGAGCTACTCGAAGCGCTGGGTGAACTCGACCGCTGGCCCCAGAAGGTGCGGGCGATGCAGGAGAACTGGATCGGACGGTCCGAAGGCGCCTATATCAATTTCGCTTTCACCGGGAGCCGGCCTGACAGTCTGCGCGTTTACACAACCCGGCCCGACACGATTTTCGGAGCGAGCTTCTGCGCCATCGCAGCCGATCATCCACTCGCCGAAGAGATCGCGGCCAAAAACGACGCGGCCGCGGACTTCATCGAGGAATGTCGCCAGCTCGGAACCAGTGAAGAAGCCATTCAGACAGCGGACAAACGCGGCTTCGATACCGGCCTGCGGGTCAAGCATCCCTTCATTGCAGGCCGTGAACTGCCCGTCTATATCGCGAACTTCGTGCTGATGGGTTACGGCACCGGAGCGATATTCGGTTGTCCGGCACACGATCAGCGCGACCTTGATTTTGCGCGCACCTACGACCTGCCCGTCCTGCCGGTGGTGGTGCCGCAAGACGCGGACCCGGCATCCTTTGAAGTCGGAGCCGAAGCCTTCACCGGTGACGGCGCCCTGGCCAATTCGGAGTTTCTCGACGGTCTCGATGTCGAGGCCGCCAAGCGCGAGATCATATCGCGGCTCGAAGACATGGATCAGGGCGAGGGGGCCGTGAACTACCGGCTGCGCGACTGGCTGGTGTCACGCCAGCGCTATTGGGGCTGTCCGATCCCGGTCATCCATTGCGAGACCTGCGGCGCGGTACCCGTCCGGAAGGACGATCTGCCCGTGGTCCTGCCCGACGACATCGATTTCGAAGCGCCCGGAAGCCCGCTCGACCGGCACCCCACATGGAAACACGTGCCGTGTCCCTCCTGCGGCGCGGATGCCACGCGAGATACAGATACCTTCGATACCTTCATGGATTCGTCCTGGTATTTCGCCCGCTTCTGTTCGCCCGATGCCGAGGTTCCGGTGGCGCGCAAAGACGTGGATTACTGGCTGCCCGTGGACCAGTATATCGGCGGCATCGAACACGCGATCCTGCATCTACTCTACTCGCGCTTCTTCATGCGCGCCATGCGGGACACCGGCCATCTTGATCTTGCCGAACCCTTCGCGGGGCTGTTCACCCAGGGCATGGTCAACCACGCCACCTATCGCGATGAAGGCGGTGAATGGCTGGAACCGCAAAGCGTGATGCAGGACGAGAACGGCGCGGTGGTCCGGATCGACAACAAGGCCCCGGTCACCGTCGGCCGCATCGAGAAGATGTCCAAGTCGAAAAAGAACACGATCGACCCCACCGACGTGATCCGGGACTACGGGGCCGATACGGCGCGCTGGTTCATCCTGTCCGACAGCCCGCCCGACCGGGACATGGAGTGGACCGATTCCGGCGTTCAGGGCGCCTTCCGTTTTCTCAATCGCGTGGCACGGCTCATCACCGAAAATCTGGACGGTCTGGTGCCGGCCGGACATGAAGGCTTTGAAGACGACACAGCCTCGAGCGATCTGCGGCGAGATGTCCACAAGGCGATCGCGGACGTCACCGCCGATCTGGAGCGTTTTCAGTACAACCGGGCCGTGGCGCGCCTGTACGAAATGACCAATGCGGTCGCAACGGCGTTGAAGTCGGATGCCTGCGGTCCGGCCAGCCGCCGGGAAGCGCTGGAAACCCTGGTCCGGCTTCTCTCTCCGATGATGCCGCATCTGGCCGAAGAGATGTGGCAAAGCCTGGGGCACACATCTCATTTGTGCGATGTGAGCTGGCCGGTGGCAGATCAGGCCCTGCTGGTGGACGAGAGTGTCACCTATGCCATCCAGGTGAACGGCAAGTTGCGCGGCACGGTGGACCTGCCGGCGGGAACCGGAAAAGATGAAACCGAGGCGGCTGCGCGGCAGGTGCCGAATGTTGCGGACTCGATTGGCGACCAGGAAATTCGTAAGGTCATCGTTGTGCCCGACAAGCTGGTGAATTTTGTTGTCTAGACTTGGTCGCCCTTTCGTCGTTCTCGCCTGCCTCTGGCTCAGTGCCTGCGGGTTCGAGCCGCTCTATGGCGAAAACCAGGACGGGTTCAGCACCGATGAGCTTCTGCAGTTCATCCAGGTCTCGCCGATCGAGGATCGCACCGGGCAACTCCTGCGGATCGAACTGAGCAACCGGCTCACACCGACACGGCCGATTCCCGAACCGATTTATGCCCTGCTGGTCACACTGAATGAGTCCAAGGCCGGACTTGCTGTGAAGAAAGACGCCAGTACGACCCGGGCCAATCTCACCATCACAGCACAGTTCCAGTTGGTGGAGATCGGTTCCGGTGAGGTCCTCACCCAGGGAACCGTCCGCTCGGTCAACAGTTACGACATTCTGTTGTCGGATTTCGCCACCCTCGCCGCCGAGGCGGATGCCCGGGAACGCGGCACAAGGGATTTGAGCGACGGTATCGTGGATCGCATCTCGATCTACCTGTCCCGTGCACAGGATGCCGCCACGACAGGGCGCTCAGGTTGAAAATCTCTGCTGGCCGTGTGGACGGGTTTGTCGCCAACCCCGACCCGGCGGCCACGGCCATACTGATCTACGGACCGGATACGGGACTTGCACGGGAACGCTCGCTGACACTGGCCCGCCAGGTGGTGGACGATCCGTCGGATCCGTTCCGGATGGCCGAACTCACCGGTGGGATGATCGCGGACTCACCCGCAAGACTGGCTGACGAGATGCTGGCCATGTCATTCGGGGGCGGCAAACGGCTCGTCGTGGTGCGCGATGCCGGAGATTCAGTCACCGCCCCGCTGAAGTCGGCCCTCGAAGCAGCGGCCGAAACCGACGCGAACGCCACCGTCGTCCTTGAAGGCGGAAACCTCTCGGGCCGGTCGAGCCTGCGCAAGCTTTGCGAATTGCGCGCCGATGCTGCGGCGCTGCCCTGTTATCCGGACGACGAGGAAGGCCGGGCACGGCTGGCACGCGCGATGATTCAGGAAGCCGGACTGCAAATTGCACCGGACGGATTGCGGACATTGTCTGGAATTCTCGGTGACGACCGTCAGGGCAACCGGCGGGAGATCGAGAAACTGATTCTGTTCTGCGGCGCGGGCACTGCGATTTCCGAGGAAGACGTTCTCGCCTGCGTGGGCGATTCCGGAACGACCTCGCTGGATGAAACCATCAACGCCGCCGCCGATGGCAACATGGTCGAACTCGATCTGGCGATTGAACGATTCTGGGCAGATGGCGGCGAACCCATCGGTCTGGTCCGTGCCGCACAACGGCATTTCCAACGGTTACACCGGGTAGCCGGACTGATGGCACAGGGCGAAAGCTTTGAAAATGCTTCCCGCCGGCTGCGGCCGCCCGTGTTCTGGAAAGTGGCGGGGCGGTTTCAGGCCCAGAGCCGCGCCTGGTCCGGGGCGGCGCTGGAACAGGCTCTGCTGCGTTTGACCGAAGCCGAGCTGGCCCTCAAAAGCACTGGAACGCCCGCGGCGGCGGCCTGCGGGCGTACGCTCTACGCGATTGCCAGCATGCGCCGCGCGCAGAGACGTTAAGTATTTGAATTAAAATAGAAAGTAGCCTTCTTTGACGTCGGCGCCGGTTTCGGATCCGGCTCCGTATCAGGTTCCGACGAGCTTACCGGACTACCCTGATTCAGGCGTCTCAGGACATCGTCGAGCTGATCGAGGTTCTTGAAATCGATGGCGAGGGTCCCGCGGCCGGTATCCTCACCGCCTTTCAGCTTTATCGAAACCTTCAGGCCAATCGCATCGGAGACATCGCGTTCGAGCGCAATGGTGTCGGCACTCTTGGCCGGCGTCCTGGACTTGCCGCGCTTCGAGGTTGCGCCCCCGGCAACCCGGTTCTCGATATCGCGCACCGTCAGGCCTGAGCCGGCAATCTCACGGGCCAGGGCGACAGCATCCTCGCGCCCCACCAGGGCCCGCGCATGGCCTGCCGTCAGATCGCCCTTATCCACCATCTGCTGAACTTCGCGCGGAAGGTTGAGCAGACGGAGCGTGTTGGCAACATGGCTCCGGCTCTTACCAACAACCTTTGAAAGCGCATCCTGGGTGTGGGTGAACTCGTCGATCAGGCGTTGATAAGCCTCTGCCTCTTCAATCGCGGAGAGATCGGCGCGCTGGATGTTTTCGATCAGCGCGATTTCCAGGGCTTCCTGATCGGTCAGATCGCGAACGATAACCGGGACATTGTGCAACTGGGTCCGCTGGGCAGCCCGCCACCGGCGTTCACCGGCGATGATCTCGTACAGGTCGGCCTGGACCGGATCGCGGCGCACGAGGATGGGCTGAAGAATTCCCTTAGCACGCACGGATTCAACAAGCGCGTTGAGTTCCTCATCATCGAAATTGCTGCGCGGCTGGAATGCGCCCGGATGGAGTTGCTCGATCGGTAACTCGCGGGGGGATTTGGTGCGGTCAAGCTCCTGATAGTCTTCTTCGTCGTCACCCAGAAGCGCCGAAAGACCGCGGCCCAGACGCCGGCGGGAGGAAGGTGTGTCGCTCATTCGGCGGCCTCCCCGATCGGACCGAGACCTTCACGGCGGAGCATTTCAGCCGCCAGGCGCGCATAGGCCTGAGACCCCGCACAGGCCAGATCGTAAACCAGGGCCGGGACGCCATAGGAGGGCGCTTCGGACAGGCGCACATTACGGGGGATCACCGTACGGTAAACCCGGTCGCCGAAATATTCCCGCACCTCCGCCTCGACCGACCGGCAAAGATTGTTGCGGCCGTCATGCATGGTGAGCACGATACCCTGAATATCGAGATCTTCGTTGTAGGCGCGCCGGATGCGTTCAATTGATTTCATCAGCCGGGTCATGCCCTCGAGCGCGAAATACTCACACTGCAACGGAACCAGAACCGAATCCGCCGCCACCAGCGAGTTGATCGTCAGCAAACCCAGCGCCGGCGGGCAATCGGTCAGAACATAGTCATACTCGCCAAGGACCGGCGCAAGCGCGTTTTCGAGGCGCGCTTCGCGGTGGTCCAGATCGATCAGTTCAATCTCCGCACCGGCCAGATCGACCGAAGCCGGAACCACATCCAGACCCGGGATATCCGTACCGCAGATGGCGGTGCGGAGGTCGGCCCCGGCAATCAGCACCTCGTAGATGTCTGTTTCATATTCTGAAACACCAAGCCCCGTAGAGGCATTCCCCTGGGGATCGAGATCGACCACCAGAACCTTCTGACCGCAGGCCGCCAGACCTGTTGCCAGATTGATGGCCGTGGTGGTCTTGCCAACCCCGCCCTTCTGGTTGGCGATCGCGATCACCCGGGCCTGGCGTGATGCGGAGTCAGACGCCACCTGATCGATCAGGGGCTCATCGACCAGGAAGGCCGGGCGGGCGATATCGGAATTGTCGTCATGTGACACGGTTCGGGTTCCTTATTTCCAGGATCACCCCACGCGGGTCTGCCACGCTCGGGTGTTCTTCCACATCCATGGTCCAGCTTTCGCGGGCCATTTCCAGTTCATCGGCGAACTGTTCGCCTTTCAAAAATACACACGTCCCATCCCCGCGCAGCAACGGGCGGGCAAGCTCCAGCAATCGGGATACGGGAGCCAGAGCACGGGCCACAATCAACCCGAATCTCTGGTCACCGGCCCCATCAGTCAGGGCCTCGACGCGGCCCTCATGGATTTCCGCCGGTGCCGCCGTGACCCGCCGCGCCTCGCGAAGAAAGGCGCATTTGCGGGAATCCGATTCCGCCAGCGCAAAGGGCACGTCACAAGCAATCGCCAGCACCAGACCCGGGAACCCGGCCCCGCTGCCCATATCGAGCCCGGTCACACCGGGTGTCACCCATTTGCGCAGCTGCAGGGAATCCAGAAAATGCCGGCGCCAGACATCGGGCAGGGTCGTCCGGGACACAAGATTGATCCGCTTCTGCCATTGCTGGAGTAGGTCTTCGTAGGCCTCAAATCGTACCAGTGTTTCACGTGAAACATCGGCGGTACGACCGAACTCGGCAGCCGACAATGACGATGTAGTGACCATACATACGCTATAACAGGCAATTGCAGGACAGCCAACCACAATATGTTGTGGCTCAGGCGGCGCTGACCGAATTCTTCGGGCCGCGGCGCACATGCCGGAGGAGCACCACCAACGCCGCCGGTGTCATACCCGGAATTCGCCCGGCCTGACCAAGCGTTTCGGGCCGCAACGTCTCGAGCTTCTGGCAGGCCTCGTTGGAAAGCCCCGGAATCCCGCGATAGTCGAGGTCCTGCGGCAACTCGAGGTTTTCATCGCGCCTGTAGGCCTCAACATCGGCCGACTGGCGGGCCAGATAGTGGGCATACTTGGCCTCGACCTCCAGGGTGGCCTGCGCAACCGGCGATATGTCGGAGAGTTCCGGCCAGATCCGCACCACGTCCGCAAACGAGACCTCGGGAAATGCCAGCATTTCAAACGCGGTGCGTCGAATGCCGTCCTGCTTGATCCGGATACCCTGGCGCGCGAGTACGCTGGGCGACTGCGAGACTGCGTCGAGACGCGCCCACGCCGCCGTCTGGGCGGCCGCCTTCTTCTCATATGCCGCGGCCCGTGCGGCACCGACGCAGCCCAGCGCAATCCCTTCTGGGGTTAGTCGCGCGTCGGCATTGTCCGCACGCAGCAGAAGACGATACTCGGCCCGTGAGGTGAACATGCGATAGGGTTCGTCCGCGCCCCGGGTGACCAGATCGTCGATCATGACACCGATATAGGACGTCGCCCGGTCCGGACGGAAACGGCGGGGATCGTCCCTGGCCTGATGCGCCGCATTTATGCCGGCTACCAGGCCCTGCCCGGCCGCTTCTTCGTATCCGGTGGTCCCGTTGATCTGACCCG
>Ga0181558_10002533_pt1 | contig 17233 bp, 15 predicted proteins | sample 011ome_22_FD_133754 | JGI IMG/M metagenome (GOLD analysis project Ga0181558, IMG submission 133754) | Coastal salt marsh microbial communities from the Groves Creek Marsh, Skidaway Island, Georgia - 011507BT metaG (megahit assembly) | ecosystem: Environmental > Aquatic > Marine > Intertidal...
ACGGTGGTATACATGGCCCCGGACGGCGAGAGGTTTTCCCCCTCCCTGGCTAAAGAATTTTCCCAGTGCAGCCACCTCGTTTTGATAAGTGGCCACTATGAGGGCGTAGACCAGCGGGTGCGTGACCAATTGGTCCACCGTGAGGTCAGCATCGGGGATTATGTACTGACCAATGGCGCCCTTGCCGCCAGTGTAATGATTGATGCTGTTGCCCGCCATGTGCCCGGAGTGCTGGGCGATGACCAGTCCCTGCTTGGGGAATCATTTGAGGATCAACTGCTCGGGTGCCCCCAGTATACACGCCCTGAGGAATTTAGAGGATTTAAAGTACCAGAAGTTTTGCTTTCTGGAAATCATGAGGCGATCGCCCGTTGGCGCCACGAACAACGTGTGGAAAAGACGAGGAGACTTCGCCCAGACTTGGAAACTATCACCCACCAATAAGGAACTGAGAAGATGAATGAGCAATTGCTGAAAGAAATTACTAACGAATACCTGCAGGAAGGTCGTGACCAATTCAAGGTGGGCGACGGTGTGAAGGTTCATGTTCGCGTTCGTGAAGGGGATAAGGAAAGAATTCAGGTCTTTGCCGGGATCGTCATCGCCCGCAAGGGGTCGGGTATTCATGAAACCTTTACAGTACGTAGAATCGCGTCCGGCGTCGGTGTGGAACGGGTATTTCCGGTGAATTCACCTATGATTAACAAGATCGAAGTAGACCGCGAGAGCATTACCATGCGTGCCCGTATGTACTACCTTCGCGACCGCGTGGGTAAGGAAGCCACCAAGGTTAAGGAAAAGCGTCTCTACGAAGCGAAGAGAAAGAGCTAAGCCTCTAATCCTTGCAACCAGTACTGGGCTTGGTAACCCAGATTAGCTTCGCAGTAAGTTAAACCTTTCTGGGCTAAGAAACTGGTCGAGCATCCTGTTGGTGTCGGCAAAACGGACTTGGTCTCCTTGCGATGAAAGCACCTTTTCGTAGATACAGCTAAGTTTTTGCCCATAGCGGACTGAACAAAAATTTTGCGTAACCGCAGAGAGGTTGGACTGTATCCGCGTACGATCGAGAATTCCGAGCCCTGCCTGCTTCCTCACCTCTTTCTTTCCATCTGCTGAGTCTATTAACTGGGCGATTACCCTTTTTTGCAGGGGTTCATTTAAGCGGCCAAATTCAATCCCATTTTCGGTACAAATGGAGTGGAAGGCACGGTCCAGTGCATCGGCCGAGATATCCCGCCCATAGGACGCATAGGCGGTGGACATTGCCCTAGAAATTGTTGCTGTTAATTCCTTACGGTCAACTAGTACGGGGTCGACCCTGAGCTCAGGGTACAGGTGATCCAGGTTGACCCCGAGTTCGGAGAAATCAGCGGTGATCTCGGGAAGGTTTCTTCCGCAGAGGCTCTTACCAAATGTCCAAGGCTCCAAAAAACCGAGTCCGAAGCCCTCGGCCACACTAACATTTACAATCGCCTGAGCCAAGCTGACCATTTCCGGAAAAGAAGCATCGGTTTGATCCCCCAAACCATATGTCAGTCCGAGTCCGTGCCCGCGGGCAAATTCGATCCAAGACTGGTAAATGGGTGCAAATGTAGGATTAGTGGGCCCTAGGCTGTTGGCAAAGTGAATCTCTGGATGAGCGGCGGATAGCAGAGCGAGTTCCCCGAGGTTTTTCCTGCGGACTGCCCGTACGGGATAAAGAAACAAATTCTCTGGGATTTCGGGATAGGTTCGGGTTAGTGCGGATTGTGCCCCAGCAGGAGCCGGCGGAATAGCATTGGCGAGCAGGTGGACTGGGCTGGGGTGCCCGTCAAGAGTAGTCTGAAGAAAAAGCTGGTCGCGGCGGTTAAGGGCAGCGTAATGAATTTGCCCACCGGTGGGGTAGATGGACGGCTGGGTGCCGGCAAGATTGCCGAAGTTTTCGGGTCGACCGTCCTCCGCATAGTCATGGGGTTGCAGGAGTAGACGGGCACCGGACAGGGCGAGACGGGCGACCGCACCGCTAAGGGCAGGGTTCTTACCGAGGGAGTGGTTATGGATGTGCCAAAGGTCGGGAAGTCCGCCCAAAGCAGTCCGGGCGGCCTCTTTCAGCCTTTCGGTGAGAACAGCAGGGTTGATTGCCTCTTGGGCACCGGCATAGTCCAATCCCTCTACCACCCGGATATGGGGAAGCACTTTTCCGGGATAGGAGCGACCGGACAGAACCACGCAATTCTCAGGCCCGGAGTCACTCTTTTCCCAGGCACGGATGGTGTTTTCAATGACCCGGGTCACCCCACCTGGTTGAAGGTGGTAATGAACGAGGGCTACTTTCATCCGCTCAGTAAGGGGACTATCTCAGGATGCGTCCTGGCGTTGGCGGTATCCCTCAACCTCAATCATAGGGGGCCGTTCCTCCTCCACCACTTCCTGGGCAAGCTGGCGGTAGTGCCCATCCTCCACTTCAAACCGCCGGTAAAAGGTTTCAAGGTCAGGCATGCGGTCCAGCTTCCCCTGAGCGTGCAGACGATTGAAAAAAGTCTGGAGTATACCAAAGCTCATTTTACCAAGTGCATTGGTGGTCTGGTTGCGGTGCACCCGCCGGTCCAGATCCGTCTGGGCAAAGGTTTCCAGATCATATTTCTCATAGAGATCCAAAAGGTGGGAAGTTTCCACCCCATAGCCAATGGGGAAGGGGATTTTTTCAAGCACTTCACGCCGGGCAGCATATTCTCCGGAGAGGGGTTGGATAATGTGGGAGAGCTCAGGATAAAATAAGGAGAAGAGAGGCCGGATGAGGATTTCTGTCACCCGCCCCCCGCCACTCGGACGCAACCCGGTGGAATAATTGAGAGGGCGGTCATAGAATGCTTTGACATAGGAAATTTCATCCCGCTGGATCAATGGAGCGACCAACCCGTAGACAAAGCGGGGGTGGATATTGGAAATGTCTGCGTCCACATAGCAGATAATATCACCCTTGAGTTGGTGAATGGCTTTCCAGAGATTTTCTCCCTTTCCCCGCTTGTTACCCACTTCGGGAAGAATGTCGGAGGCTAGGTAGACATCCGCCCCGTAACTTTGGGCGACCTCGAGAGTTTTATCATTCGACCCCGAGTCGATGACTGCAAATTCATCGATCAACGGATAGCGTTCCATCAGCTCGGAACGAAGGATGAGCACTTCCTTGCCGATGGTTTTTTCCTCATTGAGGGTGGGGATGCAAAGGGAAATTTTTAGCCCCTTTTTTTCTTTTTCCTCAACCAGTTTGATCAGGTCCCAAAAGGCACTGTGATGAAAAGTGTTTCGCTCCAGCCAGTTATCTGTCTGTTTAATCATGAGTCGCAAATTCCTTGGTCGATTGCCTGAATTAAAGTCAGCAACTGGGCCATGCCGGCGTAAAGTGGATCGAGACGAATGGTTTCATTGACCTCGCGTAAATTTTCCACTGTGGTTAACCCGAGGGTGACGGCGGGCAGGCCCCCCAAGATCAGGGCATTGAGATCGCCGGTGCTGGGATCCACCTGAGGGGTAATACCCGCTTCCTGCATAATTGAGCGGGTGGTCCTGACCAAGGGGTGGGTGAAGGGGATGCCACAATTCTTTCTTTTGGCCACCACTTCCATATTAACCCGGGTGCCGGTTTCGGCGGAAAATTGTTCGCAGATTTCATTAAGCTGGTTTTCCATTTGGCCAATAATCTCATCCTCCTCACTGGTGATTTCAAAACGCAGGCTGCCCTGGCGGGGGGAAGTATTGTAACTGGATCCGCACTTCAGTCCGCCAAAGACAAGCTGGGTCTTGGGTTCCTTGGGGATAGGGATTTCCCGGATCTGGTTGATCAGCCCGGTAAGGTGGCTGATGGCACCGGATGCCCCAAACCTTTTCCAGTCGTAGTCGCTTGGTACCTGCAGGGTGATTTCTCCCCGCAAGGTGCCCAGTCCGGAATAGCTCAACCGGCCTAGGGTGGAACCTTCCACGCAGATGCCAGCCCGGGCTGGCAGGCTCATCGTTTCAAGAAAGCCGTGGGCACCCTCGAGGTTGGCCCGGCCTAGGCTCCTGCTGTTGGCGACGAGAATGAGGTTGTCCCGAAGATGGATGTTCAGTTCGCTAAGCATGCGGGGAAGTGAGATCATCGCGGCCAAACCGAGGGCATTGTCGGCAATGCCCGGCCCAGTCATGAAATCGGAACCGACCTGGATTTCATGGCGTACTTCCGGGGAAAAGACACTATCTGCATGGGCCATGATGAGAATGGAGGACTGACCCTCCGTTCCGGGGAGCTCGGCAGAGGCATTTCCAAATTCATCGACCAGCGTTTGGCTGAGACCATTTTCCCGAAAGCGGTCGGCGACCACCCGTATACGTTCCTTCTCCCCGAAGGTGGGGGATGGGATTTCACCCAGCAGCACTGCATCGGTTAAGAAAGAATCCCGCTTTTGGCGGATCAATTCAATCCTTTCGGGAATCTCCTTAAGCAACGGTCTAAGAGCGGTTTCACTATCTGTTTGTTCAAAAAGCATGTATGCTTCAAATAGGCGTTGAAGGCGGATTTTGCAAAGACAAACCGAAGATTTCGTTTTAGTTGTTGTAAAACAGGGGTGCATGGTTAATGACCGATTAATGGGCGGTAACTTTTGGACTACTGATTTCATTTATGGCTAAAAACATAGGTTTTGTATCGACCCGGTTTGCCGGGCAGGACGGGGTCTCCCTAGAGAGTGCCAAGTGGGCGGAGGTTCTCTGGGAGGACGGTCATGTAAGTTATTGGTATAGCGGGCAAAGTGACCGCAATCCTGATATCAGCCATGTTGTGCCTGAGGCCTTCTTTGGATTTTCGGAAAACCAGTGGATAAATGAGAGAATTTGGAAGGGGGACAGTCGCGACCGCTTTGTCACCGAGCGCATCCGGGCCCTGGCAGATTACCTCAAAAGCTCTCTCTACCGCTTTGTTGAGAAGTTTGATATCGATATCCTAATCCCGCAAAACTGCCTGGCTATCCCCATGCATGTGCCGTTGGGAATTGCCCTGACCGAATTTCTATCGGAAACCCGAATACCTGCCATTGCTCATCACCATGACTTTTACTGGGAGCGCACCCGGTTTTCAGTCAACTGCATTCCGGAATATCTCGATATGAGCTTTCCGCCCAAGCTGGCTAACATGAGGGATGTGGTCATCAACCAGGAAGCCCAGGAACAGCTCGCCTTGCGTAAGGGCAGTTCCTCCTTGGTTATTCCCAATGTTTTTGATTTTGAAAACCCACCGGAGCAGGTTGATGAATATGCCTCGGATGTACGAAAAGAACTCGGCTTGAGCGATGATGATTTCTTTATCCTCCAACCCACTCGTGTGGTCCCCCGCAAAGGCATTGAGCAGGCCATTAAGTTGGTCAGCCTGCTGAAGGACCCAAGGTGCAAGTTGGTGATCTCCCATGAGGCGGGCGATGAAGGCTATGAATACCTTGGTATGCTTGAACAAATGGCCAAGGAAGAAGGGGTGGATATGCGGGTCGTGGCCGACCGGGTGGGGGAGGTCAGACAGCGTGATTCCGAGGGTAGAAAAGTGTACACTCTGTGGGATCTTTACCACCATGCCGACTTTGTCACCTATCCAAGCACCTACGAGGGCTTTGGGAATGCCCTGCTTGAAGCGATCTATTTCCGCAAGCCGGTTTTGATCAACCGGTACTCTATATTTGTCCGCGACATCGAACCCAAAGGGTTTCGCCTTCTTACCATGGATGGCTTTGTCACCCCTTCGATTGCCCGCCAGGTCAGGCAAATCCTACTTCAACCTGGATTGCGCGAGGAAATTGTAAACCACAACTATGAGGTGGCCCGCCAGTTTTACTCCTACTCTGCGATCCGTAGTAATTTGAGGGCCTTTATTTCCAGCCTCACCGGCTATTGAGTTTTTCCAGATGAGCACATTTACACAAACGGCCATAAAACATATTTCCAGCACCCGCCTCACTTCAATGAGGAGGCGCCTAAGCAAGCTCTATGGTGTGGAAAGAGCGGACCGTCTGCTCGAACGCCTTTACCAAATGATCGGGCGCTATGGTGTGGGTGTAGGGCTTTCCTCCACCAATACATCCAAGGAGATCAGCCAGAAGGACACGGTGCTGATCACTTATGCGGATATGGTTCAGTCCCCCGCGGGTTCGCCCCTGTCTGCCCTTCGGGAGTTTTGCAGCAACCACCTCAAAGGAGCGGTTTCCACGGTTCATCTGCTCCCGTTTTATCCGTGGACTTCAGACGATGGTTTTTCGGTGGTCGATTACCGCAAGGTTCACCCGGACTATGGCAACTGGTCGGATATTGCCCAGTTTGGGGAGGAATTTGGCCTGATGTTTGACCTAGTGCTCAATCATTGTTCGGCAAAGAGCGCATGGTTCAAGGAATATGTGTCCGGGGTTGAACCGGGGCAGAACTACATCTTTGAGGGCGACCCCAACGCCGATCTCTCCGCAGTGGTCCGACCGCGTGCCACCCCACTGCTGACTAAGTACCAGACCCGGGCCGGCACCAAGCATGTATGGACCACATTCAGTGCGGACCAGGTGGACCTGGACTGGACCTGCCCTGACCTGCTCTTCGAGTTTCTCGACATCATTCTTTACTACCTCTCCATGGGTTGCCGGGTACTCCGTCTCGATGCCGTAGCCTTTCTTTGGAAGAAAATGGGCACGAATTGCCTACACCTTCCCGAGACCCATGAGGTCATTAAATTCATCCGCAGTTTTGTTGAGGTCGTTTCCCCGGGGGCCCTGTTGTTGACCGAGACCAATGTGCCCCATGAGGAAAACATTTCCTACTTTGGCCGCGGAGATGAAGCCCATGCGGTCTATCAGTTTTCCCTGCCCCCCCTGTTACTTCATGGTTTACTTCGGGGGACATCCGAGCACCTGACCACCTGGGCTGCCCACCTTGAGCCTCCCCCCAAGGGCTGTTACTTCCTCAATTTTACCGCCAGTCACGACGGCATAGGCGTCCGCCCGCTCGAAGGCATCCTTGCCCCGGAGGAGGTTCTCTCCCTGGCCGAGGACATTCGGGCAAAAGGCGGGGAAGTGTCGATGCGAAATATGCCCGACGGCACTGAATCCCCCTACGAGCTGAACTGCACTTATTTTTCAGCCCTTTCCGATCCGGGGAATGCCGAAGTGGGCGAGGCTCGCTTTATCTGTTCGCAGGCAGTCGCCCTTTCCCTGCAGGGGATACCCGCTGTCTATTTTCACTCACTCTGTGCCACCCCCAATGATCATGAGGGTATGGCGGAAACTGGCCGTGCCCGCACCATCAACCGGAAAAAATGGCAGGGCGATGATTTGCTTGCCATGCTTGGAAAAAAGGGAACCACCGGTTCCCGGGTATTTGATTGGTATCTTTCCACCCTCCGCAAGCGAGCCCTTGCCCCCGCGTTCCATCCCAGTGGGCCTCAGGAGATTCTTGGCCTCGGGCCCGCTCTTTTTGGGGTGGTCAGGCGGGCACCGGATGACAGCCAGGAAATTCTCTGCCTGTTTAATTTCACTCCCAAACCAGTTGATTTTCCTGAGATGAAACTACTGGCCCAGAAATTCCCAGCCGGGAGTGCCCGTGACCTGATCAGCGGTGGGGAAATTACCTGGGGCAAGAAAGCTTTGCAGATCCGTCCCTACCAGGCCCTCTGGCTCTATTCTCATTGAACCTCATTTTACTCGGGGAAAAAGCCAGTCACCTTCACTGGGGTCAACGGGATCCGCGGACGATCCATCTACAAAGCGTTCTTCGGGTCAAAGATGGGGACCAGATAGATTTTGCAGTGGTCAACGGGCCGAAAGGAAAGGGCACGGTGTGCTGGCAGGAGGACCGGTCGGTCAAACTCACTTTTTTGTGGGAACCCAACCATGCATCCGACTTGTTGCCCATTCGTTTGCTTGTCGGTCTCTCCCGTCCACAAACCTGTCGTAAAATCCTTGAACAGGGTGCTGCCCTGGGGGTGGGGGAATTTCTCTTTTTTACCGGAGATAAAAGTGAGCCATCCTATGCAAACAGTGGTTTGTGGCAGGGGAATGAATGGAAAAATAAGCTGCAGGCAGGAGTGGAGCAGGCCTTTTCCAGTTACCTCCCGGATTGTGATCATTATTCTGATTTGGCCTCTGCATTGAATGCGGTCGGGCGTGAGGGTTGTTTGCGGTTGGCCCTGGATATCTATGAGGCATCTGATCCATTATCGACTCCTGAGGTTGGAGCAGAAAAATCTGCCTGTCTCGCCATTGGTCCGGAGCGTGGGTGGTCCGCTGCGGAAAGGCAAACTTTGCGGGAGTTGGGTTTTTCTTTCCGGCATCTTGGTCCGCGTGTGCTCAGAGTGGAGACAGCAATGGTCGCCGCGGTGGGCATTCTTGCCTCCGCACATTGGGGAGGAGATTAAAGAAGACGATAGAGGCGGTGAACGGGAGATCCCCGTTTTTCTTTGCCAAGGCTACGGATAAGCTCCCACTTTTCGAACTCGAGATTTTTTTCGCCCGGGCACTCCATCACCACGATTCCTTCTTTGTCCAAAAATCCACCTTCCCTTAATTTGGCGAAGACCGGAGGGGACAAGGAAGTGATCTCCGGATAGGGCGGATCAAAGAATATCAGGCTGTAGAATTGATTTGCTCCCTTTTTCAGGAATTCCAAAACCTCCCGGGCCTCCACCTGAGTGGAGGAAGAGGGAAAGCCTGCACTCTTGCAGACACTTTGCACATTATGTTTGAGGTTCTGGATTGTTTTTCTGTCCTTTTCCACAAAAGTCACCGAGGTCGCACCCCGGCTTATCCCCTCCAGACCATAGGCACCTGTGCCTGCACACAAATCTAGTATGGCCGCACCGGGAAGGAGGGGGGCAATACTTGAGAAAAGCCTTTGTCGAAGCGGTTCCGCCGCAGGTCGTAAATTTCCGGCACGGTTAATGCGTAGCAAAATCCCTCGTGCTTTACCTCCACTTATGCGCAAAACGATTTCCTTTTTCTATGTAATTTCATTTAATAGAATGATACTCTGCATTGTATGGAGATACTCCGCCAAGCAAGACAGTTTTTACCATACTCCAGGGAAGGCTAGGATGGGAAGGGTTATTCGTGCATTTGTGCAAGGCAGAGATGTGGTGGTGGGTGGACTGCTCACTCTCGACGGAGATGAGGGCAGTCACCTCGCCCGTGTACTCCGGGCAGAACCAGGCACGGAGGTCGAGTTGCTTGACGGAAAGGGAAGTCACTTTGATGCGGTTTGCCGAGAGGTGAGCAAGTCGGGGGTCGTGGTCGATGTTCGTGCGGTCAATCACAGTAGCCGCCCCGTACCTGAAATTTTCATGGGCATTGCCTGGGGCAAGGGTAGGACTTTGGACGAATTGATTCGCCCCCTCACCGAATTGGGTGTCGGTGGGATCACCCCCCTGTTGACTGAGCGTACTGAGGCCCGCCTCGACCCGGGAAAATGGCATCTCCGCAAAAAGAAGTGGCAAAAGATTGCCCAGGAAGCATGCAAACAGTCCGGCCATTCATGGATGCCGGATTTTTCCGATCCTGTGCAGATTAAGGATTACATTGCTTCGGCCGAGCTCAAGGAACCCCACTGGATGGGGTCGCTTTGCGGGGGACATAGCCATAGCCCCCTTGTGCCGGATCGCCAACGCGGCTCATGTCACCTTCTGATCGGGCCGGAGGGAGGGTGGACCCATACAGAAGAGGAGATGGCGGGCCAGGCAGGTTGTCAGTTTTTCTCCCTAGGTGCCAACACACTGCGGATGGAAACCGCTGCTGTAAGTGCATTGGCAGTTGCACGAAGTCACTTGCTTTGTTAATTTTTTCCTATGTCAGCGGAGTTTTCTGGCGAGCAAAAGCTTAGAATTGTATTGGAGTCCATTATCCGTGGAATTCCCAGGGAGGAGCAGTGCAAAAAATATGCAATCACCCCGAAGGAATTCCAGGCTTGGCACGACCACCTGATTAAAAGTGGCGGTTCCATATATGACAGCCCTGTCAGCCGGAAGCCAAAACCTATCAAGTATGTGCCTTGGTATCTGAAGTTACTGCTCACTTTCAGCCTGCTTTTACATGTAGCGGTGGTCATTGTTTTCTCAGTTTGGCAACTCGCTGACCCGTCCCCCAAAGAGGATGTCTACATCGCCGATCTCGATGTACCCAAGGAAGAGGAAGCGGTGGAGGTGGTGGAAGAGGAAACCTCTGATTTTGCCGAGCAGGCGAAGAGCCTCGGTTTGGATGAATTGCTTGGAAAGGTCGATTCTCTCAGCGAGTTGGGTAATGAAGTAAGCCTTGATGCCATTCCCGACCTTGATCAAGGGGAGACTCCTGATCTTAAAAAAATGCTCTCTTCTTCCCTGAAGTTGCCCAAACCGGATGTGGATTCCTCTGACTTGGCCTCCGGGGTCACTTTCATTAATGACAAATATGAGGGCAAACACGTGGTCTATCTCATCGATGTCGGGCAGTATCAACTGGACGGTCCGGATGCAGTTGCCCGGATGGGGAAAATCAAGACCGAGCTATTGACCTCTCTGGCCACTCTCTCGCCCAATTCCTACTTCAACCTTGTTTTGTGCTGGAACTTGCGCGAGGCCAACGCCCTCGGGAAGACCATACTCCGGGCAAGTAAAGAAAACATTAAATATGCATCGGATTGGATTACCAGTCTTGGCACTGACCCTGCGGGCCTCAAGGAGGGGCGTAATCAGTTTTACCCCAAGGAACTGCTCTATGGGCAGCCTCTGGCCGGGGTGATTGGGCCATGGTACGGCATTGCCACTGCAATGAGTTTTGATCCCGACCTGATCTTTTTCATTGCTGGCAATATGCCTGCTTTTCCTGTTGAGGAAGTGCCCTCCAACGACTTTAACGGGCTTGGCATTGCCCCCCATCAGGCTGTACTTTCCAGTGGGCAGTCTGCCGGGGGATCCGCTGGGGTCAGTCCTCTCATCCGGGCGACGGCCAGGATGTGGCTGGAATCGATCGAGTCGCGTTCAGATTTACCGGTCACTTCGACTGAAATTGAGGATGCCGCCCTTACCCGTCTAGGCCTCGATACCTCGGTTAATCCAGCCAGTCTGGCCAGAAGGATGGAAATTCCCTGGGCCAAAGTATTCGACAACTTTCTTTCCGGACTCGAACTTGGGTTTGAAAAAATTCCCCAAATCCACCTCTTTACCACCTTGCCCGAGCATGTGAGCTGGCCAACCGCTCTCCAGAAAAGCATGTTGGAATTTACTGAAAGTTCCCGCGGGAGCTTCCGCAAATTTACACCTGTTTTATAAGGTTTAAGATTATGGGGTCGAACCGGTTGAAGTTCGCTTTCCTCAACATCCTTTTGGGCGTGTTGTGCAAATTTTATCCCCTGCATGCCCAATCCCTCCAGGAGGTCATTGAGGTAAGTTTTTTGGCCGATCACCAGGAAATCGCCGTGGGGACCTCCGGGTGGCTGGGCATTGAGGTAAATCTCGTTCCTGGTTGGCATGTTTACTGGAAGGAATCCGGTGAGAGCGGATATCCCACCACTGTAACCTGGGAACTTCCTGCGGGTATTGAGGTAGGGGAGTTGCAGTACCCTGAACCTAGCCTCTACAGCTATGACGGGCTCAGCGGATATATTCTAAAAAACAGTTTCTTTTTGCTCGCCGAATTTACTGTTTCTCCCGATGTCGTGGTTGAGCCGGGCACATCCCTTTCCTTGAGAGCCACCCTGGATGCCCTGGTCTGCAGTGAGTCGACCTGCCTGCCTTTTAATCAGGAATTATCTGTTTCCTTACCCCTTGTTGGGGTGGCTAAACCAGATCCGGTCATCCAGGCCCGTTTTCACTCCGCCTATCAATCCTTATATGAAGCCCCGCCTGCTTCTCTTCCCGCTGTGGAAGCCGAGGTATCCCCCTCGTTGCCCAAGAGAGGAGGTCAGCCACTTCCCGTTCATGGGTTTACCTCCCTGTGGGCAATGCTCGGATTGGTCATTATTGGCATGAGTGCCTGGGGTTATGGGAAGTCGCTCCAATCCCCCAAGGGGAAACCGGCTCATCAGAGATGGTTACTTTTTTCGATCGCATCCTTGGTCTCGGGAATATGGGTTGGCTACCCTGCATCATCGGGCGGAAATGCAGACGTTGGTTTGGTCTGGGAAAAGTGGACCCAGTCCAGGCAAGATGAGTTGCTGGGCGAGGGTAGGGCTGTTTATGTCGATTATACCGCCAAGTGGTGCCTTTCCTGCCAGGTGAACAAACGCGTCTACACTGAGCCCGAAATCATGGCTGGGTTTAAGGAGCAGGAAGTTGTCCTGTTGCGTGCGGACTGGACACAAAAAGGGGCCGATATTTTGCACTCCCTTCAGTTCTTAGGGCGGGAAGGTGTGCCCCTGAATGTTTTTTATCCTACGGACTCTGCAGATTCGCCCATTCTTCTCCCTGAAATTCTTACTGCAGATTCGGTACTTCAGGCATTGGGTGGGCAACTAACTCATTCGCCTACTACCGACCATGGTTTTTGGGTAATTATGGGATTTGCGTGGCTGGGAGGGTTGATTCTTAACCTGATGCCCTGCGTTTTTCCTGTCATTGGTCTCAAGGTGATGTCCTTTGTCAAGCAGGCGGGTGAGGAACCAGGCCAGGTTGCCCGCCATGGCTGGGTCTTTACCCTTGGGGTGGTGCTCTCCTTTTGGGGGTTGCTGGGTGCTCTTCTTTTCCTTCGGCAGAGATTGCAGGAAGATCTGGGCTGGGGCTTTCAGCTCCAGGAGCCCGCCTTTGTTTTTTGCTTGGCGGTTTTGCTCTTTCTTTTCGCCCTGAGTTTAAGCGGGGTATTTGAGATCGGGATGAGCCTGACTGGAAAGGGCTCAGGACTGACCCAAAAAACCGGCTATTCCGGAAGCTTCTTTTCCGGTGTTTTGGCCACGGTCGTGGCCACCCCATGCATGGCGCCTTTCCTGGGAGTGGCCATCGGGGCCGCCCTGACCATGGAACTGCTGCCTGCTTTTCTTGTCTTTACCAGTATTGCGGTCGGCCTTTCTACACCCTATCTCGTCTTATCCCTGTTTCCACAGTGGATTTCCCATCTTCCGCGGCCGGGGGTATGGATGGATACTTTGAAGCAGTTTATGGCTTTTCCACTCTACGCCACGGTGGCGTGGTTGCTCTGGACCTTTGCCGCTTTAATTCAATAAAAAGGCATCCGAGCATTTCTGCAGGGGAAGCCTTTTCTAAGTGAAGCTGGATGAAAATTGCTTAGAGGGCAACTTCTCCCTGTTCCCCGGTACGGATACGCACCGCCTGCTCCACAGGGATAACAAAGATTTTACCGTCACCAATTTTCTCGGTCTTGGCCGCCTTAACAATGGTTTCAATGACCTTGTCGACAATATCGTCGGGCACCGCTACCTCGATGACGACCTTGGGAAGGAAATCGATGGTGTATTCGCTGCCACGGTAAATCTCGGTGTGCCCTTTCTGGCGGCCGAAGCCCTTGGCCTCAATCACAGTCATGCCTTCGATTCCGATTTCGGAAAGGGCATCCTTCACATCTTCGAGTTTGAACGGCTTGATGATAGATTTGATAAGTTTCATATTCTTAAATACTTAGGGGGTTTGGGGTGCAGTAAATTAACTGAGGGAATAACCATTCTCTCCATGAGCCGCTTGGTCAAGCCCCTTTGTCTCATCATCATCCGAAACACGGATGCCTGAAGTGAGAGCGGAAACGACTTTCACAATGATATAGGTAGCGATAACGGAGAGAGCAATAGCAGCAAGGCAGCCCTGTGCTTGCACCACCAACTGGTCCTGCCAGGTTTCTGCATTGATGCCGAGTCCACCCAGTTCGCCCTTCCATCCAAGGTAAGAAACGAGCAGGGTTCCTAGGATACCGCCAACTCCGTGAACCGCAGCCACATCGAGAGAGTCATCAATTCCAAGCTTCTCTTTGACGAAGCCACAGGCGTAGTAGCAGATAATCCCGGCGGAGGCACCAATGATGATCGCTCCGAGGGGGCCAACGCTACCCGATGCAGGGGTAATGGTGGCAAGACCGGCAATGGTGCCGGTAACAATGCCAACCAAGCCTGGTTTTCCGGTTTTGCGCCACTCTACAAACATCCATACGAGGCTGGCAGTGGCGGCAGAAAGATGTGTTACAAGCATGGCCATGCCTGCACTGGTGTCGGCGGCGGCGGCACTACCCGCATTAAAGCCAAACCATCCCACCCAAAGCATCGCAGCTCCAGTCATTACCATGCCGGGATTGTGTGGAGGCCTAAGCGATCGGGGAAAGCCATGGCGACGTCCAAGCATCGCAGCCAGAGTAAGGGCAGAAGCACCCGCAGTCGCATGGACCACAATACCTCCGGCAAAGTCAATCACTCCGCGCTCAGCCAGCCAGCCACCACCCCATACCCAGTAGCATACAGGGCAGTAGACCACGACGAGCCATAGGGCACTGAATAAAAGAATCGAGGAAAACTTCATCCGCTCAACAAAAGCACCCACAATCAGACCAGGGGTAATAATCGCAAAAGTCATCTGGAACATAATCCATACGGTCTCAGGATGATCCCCATTGAGTGCATCGATGCTGAGGTGTTTGAGGAAAAAGGCATCTTGTCCACCAATCCATCCATCGCCATTTCCTGGTGTAAGGGAAAGGCTGTATCCTACAGCAAACCATACAATTGATGCAACGCAGGCGATGGCAAAGCAGTGCATCAACACGGAAAGCACATTCTTGGATTGCACCAAGCCGCCATAGAAAAGGGCGAGGCCGGGCAGGGTCATAAACAAAACCAGGGCTGTGGCAGTAATCATCCACGCAGTATTACCGCTATCTAGGGTGGCTTCCTCTTCTGTGGGAGCCGGATCGGCTAACTGAATGATGGCATCTCCGGAGCCAGTTACTAAGGGATCAGTTGCCTGCCCAAAGAGAAGAGGGCTAACCCCAAGGCTAAGGAGGATAAGTAGGTATCTTGAAATCATGAGTTATTACAGGTTCGGGATTGCGGCTATTTTAAAACACATAATCCAATACCTAGGGATAAAATCATTGGATGAGCAAATCTTATTTTTTCATATTACTTTTTCTGGGACATCCCACTTCTCGATCGGGCACAAAAAAGCCCGGTCCAAAAATGGACCGGGCTTGAATGAGGGAAAACACCGAAGTTGCTTTGCCACACAACTCCGGCATAGTTTCAGTTTGTTTAATTCAGTTGTATTTGATTAAAGGGCCTCGTCTCCTTTCTCCCCGGTCCGAATGCGTACACATTCTTCCATGGGGAGGATGAAGATTTTGCCATCGCCGATTTTTCCGGTCTGGGCAGCGCCGACAATGGCGTCGACCACTTTGTCGGTCAGATCATCGGCCACGCCGATTTCGATTTTTACCTTGGGTAAAAAATCGACCGTGTATTCACTGCCACGGTAGATCTCGGTGTGTCCTTTTTGTCGGCCAAATCCTTTTACCTCGGATACGGTCATGCCTTCTACTCCTATTTCGGACAAGGCGTCCTTTACTTCTTCAAGTTTGAATGGCTTGATGACGGCTTTAACTAATTTCATAATAATTTCCTTCCTCTGGGGTTAATGGGTCGTGGGTGGGAGCGTGATGTTAGTTTGTGTAGGCTTCTTGACCATGCTCAGTAATGTCAAGCCCACGTTGTTCTTCTTCATCGGTTACGCGAACGCCCATAATTGCTTTGAGTATGGAAAATACCACATAAGCAAAGATAAAGGCAAATACACTCACCAGCACAGCACCTTTGAGTTGCACCATGAAGTCAAACCCATCTGCGAAGATGGCCACGGCCAGGGTTCCCCAAATTCCGCACACACCATGCACGGAGATGGCTCCGACTGGGTCGTCAATCTTGGATTTGTCGAAGAAGGTAATGGCGAAGACAACGATGACCCCGGCAATTAAACCAATTAAGATGGAACTTCCTACCGATACCACATCCGCATTGGCGGTGATACCAACCAATCCAGCCAGTATGCCATTAAGGGCCATGGACAAGTCAGGCTTTTTCAAGGCAAACCAGGAGGTGAACATCGCACCAAGTGCACCGGCACAGGCAGCAAGGGTGGTGGTGGTGAAGACCAATCCAAGAGCACCAGGCTCTGCGGAAAGAACGGAACCACCATTGAAACCGTACCAGCCAAACATCAGTAAAAATACACCGATTGCAGCGAGAGGAAAGTTGTGTGCAGGGATAGGCTTGATTCCATTTTCGGTATACTTACCACGACGTGGTCCCAGAACCATCACACAGGCCAAGGCACCAAAGCCACCAAAAGCGTGAACGACGGTGGAACCTGCGAAATCCTTGAATCCAAGTTCAGCAAGCACTCCGCCACCCCAGTGCCAGGAACCGGCCACTGGATAGGCTACGCCCACGAAAAGAACAGCGAATACCATGAAAGCAGAAAGTTTGACCCGTTCCGCAACCGCACCTGAGACAATGGTGGCACCGGTTGCCGCAAACATCGCTTGAAAGATAAAGTCACCAAATCCAGTCATCGCCAGGCCAAGCCCGCCGTAACCCCAAGTTGCTCCGCCATCGGCATTGAGGTCACCGATCATTCCGCCCCAGCTAAACCAACCATTAAAATCTCCGGGGTAGTGAGTGTTAAATCCGAAGAAAGCATAAGTGATCACACCAATCGAAATGATAAACACATTTTTGAAGAGAATGTTTACGGTGTTCTTTTTTTGGCAAAGACCGGCTTCAAGAGTGGAGAATCCCAAGTGCATTAAGAAAACCAGAGCCGCCGCGATCACGGTCCACAACATCGAGGTGGTGAAGAAGTCGTAGGCAGGTGCATACTCACCTTGGGCTTCGAGTAGCTCGAGGTAATCATCCACCGGACCGGCTTCCTCCTCTGCAGCAGGTGCTGCTTCTTCGTGATCGTCCGCATGTGCGGGAATCGCATTAGAAAAAGCAAGAATGACCGCAAGAAGCAAGAACTTCCAGGGGGATGCGCCCATACTTAACAACATTAGGGATTTAGATTTCATTTTATTAATTATTGATATTCAGTTAGTTATGATCAGCAATAGATCGTTGTACATCGATTCTTGCAAAAGCCGTGCCAAAGTTCTAATTCGTGCCAAAGTGGTTCTTTTTTCTCCGCATCAAAAGAAGGAAATGCTCATTTTATGATCATCTTTCTTAGAACTTTTTTCTCAGTTCTTGCCCCTCTTGTGCATCCCTGTATTGGTGGTATTGAAGTATGCAGAAAGACGCCATGAAC
>Ga0181558_10002539_pt1 | contig 17212 bp, 15 predicted proteins | sample 011ome_22_FD_133754 | JGI IMG/M metagenome (GOLD analysis project Ga0181558, IMG submission 133754) | Coastal salt marsh microbial communities from the Groves Creek Marsh, Skidaway Island, Georgia - 011507BT metaG (megahit assembly) | ecosystem: Environmental > Aquatic > Marine > Intertidal...
AAAGTGAATGAAAAGTATATTAATTACGATATAGATTATACTTACAACGAGCGAACAGATCCTAATCAGTTCTACTACCGTTCGGACCACTATAATTTTGCTAAAAAAGGAATTCCGGTCATTTTTTATTTTAGTGGGGTTCATGAAGATTATCATAAGCCAACGGACGATGTGGATAAAATTAATTTTAAAAAGGTGCAAAGAACCACAAAAATGGTTTTTTATACCGCTTGGGAAATTGCCAATAGGGATGGGCGATTAAGAATGAACGGAACAAACTAAGAATGGAAAAAGTAGTATTGGTAGATGAAAATGACAATCCATTAGGAACGATGGAAAAAATGGAAGCGCACGAGAAAGGACTTTTGCATAGAGCGTTTTCTGTGTTTGTTTTTAACAATAACGGTGAGATGCTTTTACAGCAGCGGGCATTTTCAAAGTACCACTCAGGTGGACTATGGACAAACACTTGTTGTAGTCATCCGAGAGAAGGGGAAACAACAATAGAAGCCGCCCACAGAAGGCTACAAGAGGAAATGGGTTTTGACTGTGAAATAGAAAAAGTGTTTGACTTTATTTACAAAAAAGACTTAGATAAAGGTTTAATAGAGCATGAATTTGACCATGTTTTTATTGGTCAATTCGAGGGTGAGGTTTGTTTTAACAAAGAGGAGGTTAACGCATATACCTATAGCCCTATCCATACTGTTTTAGAGGATGTTAATCAAAAGCCTGAAAAATATACAGAATGGTTTAAAATTTGCTTGGATGAAGTAGTTAAAAGGGTGTTATAAACTGCTCTTTTCTAGAAAAACAGAGAAACCATCACCATACATTTCTAATACAATAGGGTTGTTGCCCCACCTATATGATGTGGACAATGGCACAGTGGCAACACTAGATGGCTCCTTATATAAGCTAGTAATTATAGACTTTACCGTTTTCGTATTTATTAAAAATTCTTTAGATGTTGTATCTGAATACAGATAATCAAAGTAAACATTAGACAACCTTTCGCTCTCGAACAAAAACATACCGCTTAACAAGACTTTATCACCATATACTTCACTAAACGCTAAAGCGCTTGATTTACCCTTAAAGTCAACGCTAAAAAGGTTTTGGACGTCGTCTATTGTTGAATGGGTTAGCTTCAGAGAATCCTCATACACATGGTGAATTAATTTTTCAACTAATTGAAGGTGTTTTGGCAACACCAAGGCGGTTTTTGCTCGCTGTTCTGTTTTACAATTTTTTCTAACTGTAAGGGTAAATCCGTTATTAAATATTTCAAAATCGATTGTATTGTTATGGGACAGCCACGAATATGTTTTCATGGTGCCACTATTATATATTGAGTTGTGGTCTCCTAACTTTGCACCTATCGTGCTTATGGCGGTTTGTGCATCTTTTTCTAAGCTTGGGTTTAGTGAGTCGTAATAAAAGTCGTAATGGACGGCGCCTATAATCCCATTGTTACATTTAAAAACCTTTTTAAGAACAACACCTCCAAGCGCCACTTCACTTCGACATGTATTTGCAATACACCCTAAGTTTTGAGGAGCAACATACGAGTCTATATTTGTGCTATCTATTACCAAGAGTTTCTTGTTAACATGTAAAAGAAGCTCTTCTATTTCTTCAAGCGTTTGTTCAATTGCAGCTGGAAGAGTTTCAGGCATTGATTCAACCTTTTTTATACCCTCTGAGCAACTTGAAACGAATCCAATAAACAAGATAATTATAAAACTATTTTTTAAAAACAACATTAACAAGCTTATTTAAACTCACGATATAGCATCTCAACATTTATTTTCGACTCTCCAAGAATTGTGTCGGTTTTTCTACCCCCTTTCTTTATCAACATTGACCCTCTGTCTATAAGGTTTTCGTGGCTTATTATGCCTTCTGCAGTATTTGTAACAATAACTTTAGCTGGTCCATATTCGGGTTTTTTTTGAAACACAACATATCCATAATCCACATTTATTATTTCTACATTGTTAATGAACATTGATGACATATCCTTCGAAGCAACAGCAGTTTTTGCTCTATTAATGTTTGTGTTGTCTACTTTCACTAAAGAGTTTTCTCCTCCGGAGATACCTTTGTCTCCAGAATTAGTAATAGAACACCCTTTTATATCAACAGTACTTCCTGACAAATCAATACAGTCATTGCCAGTATTAATAAAAGTTGAGTTTAAAATTGTGCCGGAACTAAAATCAGAGTCTAACCCATCAGAGTAGGTGCTTTGAACAGAAGAATTAGAAAAAGTAAAATTAGACTGAACGAGATTTACCGCATCTTCGCATAAGTTGTGTTCAAAGGTGCAGTTTTCAATAATTACATTGCTTTGATAAAATGTAACAGCACCTGTTAAATACCACCCACACTTATGTAGCGTGTTTAAATTATTAAACGTAACATACTTTAGCAACGAATTATCATAATTACCAATTATCGTCAAGCCTTGTCCAGAGCTGTCCGAAGAGTGAATAAACACATGATTAGATACTGTTCCTTTGGCACGAATAGGAGAGTAGCTGATAATAGCAGCATTGTTGATAAGGTCTAATTCGCATCCAGGTTCTAGAATAAACGTCCAACCCTGTGGCACTATGAAATCACTTGAGATAACGTGTTTCCCTTTTTTTACAACAACCTCTTTAGTGTCAGTATTTATTTCTGCAAAAGCATGTTCAAAAAAGCTTTTAGTGTTTATGTTTTCGATAGGGGCAATAAATTTTTCATCAACCGCCCATTTGCTAATTGATAACCTAAGGGTGTCTGGCCTGTTTTCGGCTACGAAAAAAAATGTTTTTGCAGCCTTAGGAAGCTTGATTACATGAAGTGCTTTGTTCTTACCTAAAGCCTCAATTTTTAGCGGTGAACTCATTATTATGATAGAATCTTTGTTTTGTTTTAACCCATAACCAACAATTGTTACAGAAGTAGAGTGGAAATTTTCTATTTGAACAAGGTTCGAGGCAGAGTCTTGATAGGGGTTTGAATATGCTTTTAACCCTGTATGGTAGTAATATTTTTTAGTGTTTGTAAAATCCTCAAAACCATGGCTTTGCAATTCATATTTTACGTTTGATTTTATGAATTCAGGAAGCGTTTTTTGTATGCTTTTTATATTATTATAGTAAAAATCTTTATTAAACTTGGAGCTGGGATATTCATTATCCAAAAGGGCGCCGATTGAGCTTAAAGAGGAGTCTAGTTCGCTAAAAACCTCGTTGAGGTATTTGATTTCAGAATACTGTTTGAGGTATAAAGAATATAGCGACTTAAAAGAAGCATTGTTGAAAAGGTTGTAATGGATATAGCTAAAATCTGGAAACAAAACCTTGTCTTTGCTATATCCATATATAGGTTGATTTGCGCTCATCTCTATCTTTTCAGGATAACAGTCGTATGCTATTGGCTCTAACTTTCTCGAAACAGGGTTGTAATAAAACCTTAAGTTATGCCATATTAAAGCGTGATCGGTGTTTGCTAAGTCGGTTAAAGCGTAGAACTTAGCCATTTTATCAAGGTCGAATATTTCCTCAATATTTTTGTCAAATGCTTTGTAGCGAAGCAACAAGCTTTGCGCTGTTTTGAAGTGTTGTTTTAAAACAGGGTTTTTCATTGTCCTGTTCTTTTTAAAAGGAATTACTTCTGCAGCCGCAAAATAAGGCAAAGAATGGTACCCATCTAGATCTCCTACCCTAGTTTCCCAAAGACCTTCTTCGTTAAACTTTAATATGGGGCCTTCTCTTCTGTTTTTAGACTCTACTAGTTGCTTGTCGAAATGTTCTTCAAGCGCATAAACCCCCATAGACTTGCCGTTTATGACGATCGGAACAAAGTCATACCGAGTTGTTAAAACACCCTCTCGTAAATATACTTGATGCATAAACCATTCATGCAAAAATGACCGGGTGTGTGGGCTTTGAATAGAAAAGCTTTTTAAACCACGAAACGCATTGCTACCAGTCACCTTTATTCTAAAAGACCATTTATCACCTTTTAAGTGGTCGACCCAATCACCCTTCAATCTCAGTTTAATAGGCACGTCTTCGCCTTTATAAGTTACCGTTGCACGAACATACTTTTTTAAGCTTTTATCTATTACACCGTTTTCTAATGCTATATTTCTATATAACTCAAGTTGTTGGTAGGCAGAGTCGTCTATGCGAATTTCTATACAGGTGTTTGAGCTTAATACTCCCTCACCCTCCTTCTTATTAACACAAGAAAACAGCACTACTGCAAGAGCTATAAAACCGAAAACCTTCATTAAGAATGCAAAGAAAAGCAAAAAAAAAGCTTACACAAATATGTGTAAGCTTTCAATTACTTTAATTAAAGATTGTTCTAGTGGCCATGATCATCATGACTTTCTTCAGCTGCACCTTCTTCAGCCGCACCTTCTTCAGTTGCTTCTCCCTTTGCAGCTTCTCCACCACAAGAAATTGTTGTCATAGAAAAGAATCCAGCAACAGCTAATAACATAAAAAACTTTTTCATTTTGATTATTTTTATTGGTTTATACTCTAATAACAAATTTAAAAACAATTCTGTAATTAGCAAGTTTTTTGGGAAAAATCGTTTTTGAAGTATCTATTCAAAAAACACATAGGAAAACTTAGTTATTGTAATAAAATTTGAATTAACTTCTTGAACAAGAAGCGCCTTCATTAAAAGCGTGGATTTATCATAAATCACTTCTTTGTGTGTTTTTAACTCCTCGTTTCTGTACTCATCGATTGCTTCTAGGTTTCCTAACCCATCATATTTATACACAAACCTTGAATATTCACCTTTCCCTAAATCTTTTTGTGTTGTCATTTCCGAAACCATCATCAAATTATTGTACTTGAAGGTTGTTTGTGCTTTTTTATGATTTACAATTAATTTTTTTTCCACCTTAACCAAAAGCTGGTTTTCATCATATGTATAGTATTCTTTTTGATAAACCCCTCCGTGGTTGTTGTGTACGTTTTTTTGTATACACGAGTCCTTTTGTACATAGGAATAAGTTTCGTTTACAATGGTATATTGTTTCTTTAACTTGAAATCGTTTTTATTGTTTGTGGTGTTTTCGTCCCTACAATATGTTTTACTCACCACATCACCGTTATCATTATAACCGTAATTATAAGAAAAGAACCCATAACTATCGCTCATTCTCTTTGTGGTGATATTTTTCTTTTCATCATAATGATATGTTGTTATCGAACTGTCTTTTTTTTTCCCACGGTAAAAAGAGTCGAACTGTTTAATAAGGTTACCCGAATCATCAAAAAAGAACTCGGTTGAGACCCCCTTACTTTTTATAACTTGTAAATCTGCTTTCGTGGAAACCACACCCTTTATACTTTTTATCTTATTACTACGGATGAATTCAGTATAAAAAAAAGGCTCTCCAGAAAATACAGCACAACCTCTATTGTCTAGCATTTGCCCTAAAAAGGACGTAGGAATAATTAGTATAAAAATGAAAGGGCGCATTGTGCTTGGTTAAAGTGGTTTAGTTAGGGCAAAAGTAATTGAATTTATCAAGTGACCTATTTATATAATGCTACCACAGACCGAGCAACTTCTCGTATCTCGTCCCTTAGCTCTTTAGGTTCTATTACCTTTACTTCTTTACCAAAACCTAAAATTTGCATTTTCAATTCATAGGTGGGAAGAAGAAAATATGAAAATAAATGCATATTGTTTTTTTCCCCTAGATATTCTTGCGACATATGAAGGGGTTGAGAAAGAATATATTTTGACAACAGCACACCCACCTCGATAATTATTTTAGAAGGACTTCCGTGGTCTGAGGTAATTCCGATTGAGTACTTAAAAAATCTGTCAGGGCTAAAAGAGTTGTTTTTTTTATACGTTTCTGATAAAACAGAGAGGTTTTTAACTCTATCCAAGCCAAAGGTAATTACCTTGTCTTTAAGTTCGCTCTTACCAACAAGATACCATCTATTTCTATATTCTTTCAACAGGTATGGATGTATTCTTCTTGTTTTAGCTACCTCGCTTGAAAACCCTTTATGTTCAAATTGAACTTTGTTTTTATTTTTAATTGCGGTTAAAAGAGGTTCTAAAAACTCGCTTCCCCCTACTCTTTCAACAGTTTCGAACTGGACGTATTCTTCGATAGCTGTATCTTGAACATTAGAAGAGATATTTACCCGATCAATAATTTTATCTATTGCAAACTCGAACTGACTAAAGATCTCTGTGTTTTTGAATTGAGAAAGTAGGTTTGTTGCAATTTTAATTGCTTTAATATCCTTTTCTGTTAGAGGAACCTCGTCTATTGAATAGTCCTTGTCTTCGTAGTAATAACCTTTTTCTAGTTTGCTATATTTTATTGGTGCATCATGCTCTAGTCGCATAGCAAACAAGTCCTTCTCAATAGTAGAGGCACAAATATTTTCCCCTAAAGTTGTTCCAAATAATTCTTCTTCACAAGCCGATCTCAAAGCCGCTTTTGAAGGAAAGGGATTGTATTCATTTCTTAGGCTCCTGTCAATTATTCGATAGCGCGCCAAAGCGTTCTTAATTACTGGCATAAAATTAATTTGAAAGCCAAAGATACAAAAACAGAATATTATTCGCTTAACAAGGCTTCAACTAACGCATCTACTTCAGCCGTGTATTTAACATAATGTTCTCCAGTACCTGGACCATAAAAACCGGTATGGATTTTTCTAACCGCCCCTTTTTTATCTATAAACATTGTTGTTGGAAATGAGGAAATCTCATTAAGAAAAGGTAGTGCTTTTTGCGCTTCTTTTTTGCTTGCACTACCCGCAATTAAAAACTCATACTTACTTCCGGTATGCGACTTTAAGTCTTTTACTCTTGCTATTTTATCAATTAGTTTTTTAGGCGATTCAAAAGCAAGGCCTATTATTTCTAACCCCCTATCTTGATATTGGTTATATAGGGTCGAAAAAAACTTTGTTTCGTCGACGCAGTTGGGGCACCAAGACCCAAGTATTTGAATTATTACAACTTTATTATTGAAGCGTTTGTTGGGGTAAGAAAGAATTCCTCCGTCAACACTAGGAAAAGAAAACTCTAGCCTTTCTCTCGGCACATGCTGTGTTATCAAATATGGATTCGTCAGAGCAAACGAATCATTTTTTAATGAAATCCATGGTTCACTCCATTGCAAACCTGAATAAAACATCCCGTGTATTATATTATCAACTAGTCTTCCCTCAAACAAAAACGCATGCGCCCCATCAAAACAAGACAAAAAAATAGAATCGTTATATACATTTCCTTGCAAAAACCTATAATCTCCAGTTTCTGTTATAAAAGTGCCTGTTACGTGTTCCTTGTCTTGATGAAATATAGCAACGGACTTATATTCATTTTCAGTTCCCTTACTGAAAGTTGTTTCCCAATTTCCACTATACAAATTATGATTGTTGCTATGAGCGCCATTAAACCTGTGTTTCCCTCCTTTTTTGTTTAAATGTGCGCAAAATGGCAACTTGAGCCTTGTTTTTGTATTATTGTGCCAATACCCTGCTAAGCCAATTTTTGTTTTAATAAATCGTAGTTCTGAATCAAAAACAGGTATTTTAATACGCATGGAATCTTGGCAAGAGCATATTTTAGCTCCAATTCTTTCTTCTGAGTTAACTATGAAAACAGAATCATTATTTACCTCAAAATTAAACGGAATTTTTTTGTTTTTTTTAATACTTAGTTTTCCAAGCCATTGACCCTGAGGGATAAGGAAATTGCAGTGTTTTTCATCCTCACTTAAACCTGCATGAGATTGCGTTTGATCAGAACACGAAAGAATTAATGTCAGACAAACAAATAAGGCGTAAAGTTTGTTCATAATAACTATTCAGGTTTTGGTAGTTGCCAAAAATAGTAATTAATATATATCTCTCGTAATGTTGGTTTTTTCTACCTTTAACAAAGATCTTTAGAAGATAACAAGCACAAGCTTATAGCGGATGCAACCTTTTTTTACAGAATGATGTCTATGGTACTAGATAAGCGAAATATGTCTGAGGAACAAATGATTAAAGGGTGTTTAGAAAACAACCCTCTTGCTCAAAAAACCTTATACAATAAGCTTGGACCCAAAATGATGGGTGTGTGTCTGCGTTACATGACAAACACGGAAGAGGCGCAGGATGTTTTGCAGGATGGGTTTATAAAGGTCTTTGATAAATTGGGAGCATATTCAGGAACGGGTTCATTTGAAGGATGGGTGCGGAGAATATTTGTGAACACAGCTTTAGATGCTATTCGAAAGAATAAAAAGCTAAAACACCAAGCGCAAATTGATGACGTGGCATTCGGACTAAAGTCTAACGATTTTATTTTTGAAACATTGGCGGCAGAAGACTTAATGAAACTTCTACAAGGGTTACCGCTGGGCTACAAAACTGTGTTTAATTTGTACGCAATTGAAGGTTACTCGCACAAAGAAATAGCAAAAAAAATGAATGTTACCGTAAGTACTTCAAAGTCCCAATTTTCAAGAGCGAAAGCAATGTTACGGCATAAAATAACAGAACTAGAGAACGAATGAGTGTTGAAAATAACATAGAAGGTTTATTTAAATCGAAGCTAGAAGGTTTTGAAGCGCCTATTAACGATGTTATGTGGTCAAATATATCTTCTTCAATTGGGGCTACTGGCGTCTCTGCAGGGGCGTTTAAAGTACTTGTTAGCAAACTAATTTCTACTACAGGTATTGCTATTAGCACGGGTTTATTATGTACAATAGCGACATTTTTAGTAATGAATCCAAGCAAGCAAGCAAACCCATTAAAAAAAGAAACCTCTTTAGTGTCAATTGAAACAGCCGACAAAACAAAACTACAAGTTACCAGTGATGACGAACTAGCCTTAAGTAATATATTAAAGAACACTCCAATCGATTCAAATGATCCATTGGTAAAAGAAGAACCTTCTGAAACCTTTGTCGTTGTATCTTCAAACAGTTCTAAAATTAAAAGCTCTTCGTCAGCACCAAGCTCTATAATTAACACATTCTTAACACCTAAAAGCAGAATAAAACAGAAACAACAGACGACACAACCACGCCAGTTGGAGAACAAAGCACCTGAGGAAAAGGAAATTACCATTATTCAACCCCAAAAAGACGAACTAATTGCAACAATCATTGCTTCCCCGGTGGGTGGGTACGCTCCATTAGATGTTTATTTTTCGAATTCAGCTACTCGCGGAAGTGTTCTTTGGAATTTTGGAGACGGAACATCTAGTGAAGATTTTAGCCCTTCTCATACTTTCAATGAGTATGGTACTTATACTATCGAACTAATTGTAACTGACGTAAACGGTGAAGAGAAAAAGGACTATCGTGTTATTGAAGTCGAGCCCAACAGCGCCATTACTGTCTTGCCAAATGTTTTTACCCCAAATGGCGATGGTATAAACGATTTATGTACAGTAAAAGGCAAAAATATAGAAGTATTCCAAATGAAGGTTTTTAATCGCACAGGAGAGGTAATATTCTCTTCAGAGTCAATAGAGCACTCATGGGACGGTAAAAATAAGTATGGTGAAGAAATACCTGCCGGAACATACTTCTATTTAATTAGTGCTCGCGGGACAGATGGTAAAGTGTATGAACACACGGGACCAATTACCTTAAGTAGATAACCCAGAATTAGACGCATAAAAAAGGGCTTAACTGTTTGGTTAAGCCCTTTTTTGTAAAATAATATCAAACTATTCGTTTAACGCCTCTGCACCCCCAACAATTTCTAATATTTCATTAGTAATTGCAGTTTGTCTTGCTTTGTTATAGAACAACTGAAGCTCTTTCTTTAGGTCTGTTGCGTTATCAGTTGCTTTGTGCATTGCTGTCATTCTTGCTCCATGTTCTGCAGCGTGAGAGTCTAACATAGCTTTATAAAATTGAGTTTTTAATGAACTTGGAATTAAGTTATTTACAATTTCTTCCTTTGAAGGCTCGAAAATGTAATCAACTGATTCTTTACCATTGGCTTGTTCCGCAGGAGCAATAGGTAAGAACTGCTCAGTAGTTACGATTTGTACACCAGCATTTTTAAAAGCGTTGTAAACGATAACGATTTTATCAATTACGCCGTTTTCAAACTTATCCATAAGTGTTTGAGCAACTTCAGAAACATTATCAAACGAAAGATCTCCCCACAATTCGTCAGTGTTACTTGGCATTGTTTCATCAGTAATAACGAAATCGGTTCCTTTTACGGAGTCAGCCATTTTTTTACCTATCGGCAATATAGAAACACGACTGTCTTTATGTTGCGCTGCAATTCGCTTAACTTCCTTAGCAACATTATTGTTAAAACCACCACAAAGCCCACGGTTAGAATTAATTCCAACAATAAGAACGTTTTTCAAATCACGTTCTTGTGCGTAAACATTGTCAGTTGTGTCCAATGAAGAGGTTAAGTTTCCAAGGATTTCCTGTAGCTTTTGAGCATATGGACGCATTTGTGTAATTGCATCTTGCGCTCGTTTCAATTTTGCAGCCGATACCATTTTCATGGCAGAGGTAATCTGCATTGTTGAGTTTACAGAAGTTATCCTATTTCGTATTTCTTTTAAGTTCGCCATATGAAACTAAAGTTCAAAGGTTATTTTTATGCCTCCACATTATATTTAGCAGATAAATCAGCTGCTACTTTTTCAATAGTTGAGGTTGCGTTATCAGAAAGCTTACCTGCTTTTAATTCTGCCAATTCAGCCGCATGACTATTTCTCATATAACTAAGGAATTCTTCTTCAAATTCTCTTACTTTGTTTACAGGAACGCTATTCATTAGGCCTTTAGTTCCACAATAGATAATCGCAACTTGTTCCTCTACAGGAACAGGAGCTCCTTCTCCTTGCTTAAGCATTTCAACGTTTCTAGCCCCTTTTGCAAGCACCGCCATTGTAGCAGCATCTAAATCCGATCCGAATTTAGCAAATGCTTCAAGCTCTCTATATTGTGCCTGATCTAATTTTAATGTTCCAGCAATTTTCTTCATTGATTTAATCTGCGCGTTTCCACCTACACGCGATACAGAGATACCTACGTTAATTGCTGGACGAACTCCAGAATTAAATAAGTTAGCCTCTAAGAAGATCTGTCCGTCTGTAATAGAAATTACATTGGTGGGAATATAAGCAGAAACATCACCTGCTTGCGTCTCGATAATTGGAAGTGCCGTTAGGGAACCGCCACCTTTAACCAAGTGTTTAATGGATTCCGGCAAATCATTCATTTGTGCAGCAATGGTATCCGAAGAGTTTACTTTTGCAGCTCTTTCTAATAACCTTGAGTGTAGGTAAAACACATCGCCAGGATATGCTTCACGTCCTGGTGGTCTTCTAAGCAACAATGAAACCTCACGGTAAGCAACAGCTTGTTTTGATAAATCATCATAAACAATCAGTGCTGGCTCACCAGTATCTCTAAAAAACTCTCCTATGGCAGCGCCCGTGAAAGGAGCGTAAAATTGCATCGGCGCAGGGTCGGATGCATTCGCAGCAACAACAACCGTGTAAGCCATCGCCCCAGCAGACTCTAACTTATTTACTATTCCTGCAACAGTAGATCCTTTTTGGCCAATCGCGACATAAATACAAAAAACAGGCTCTCCTCTATCGTAAAATTCTTTTTGATTAATAATTGTATCAATACAAACTGTAGTTTTTCCAGTCTGCCTATCTCCAATTACCAACTCCCTTTGACCTCTTCCTACAGGAATCATGGAATCGATAGCTTTAATTCCTGATTGTAAAGGCTCGGTTACAGGTTGACGATATATAACACCTGGAGCTTTACGTTCGATAGGCATTTCGTATAAGTCACCTTCAATTGGTCCTTTACCATCAATAGGGCTTCCTAATGTATCAACAACACGTCCAAGCATTCCCTTTCCAACTTGAACAGAAGCAATCTTTCCGGTACGTTTAACTGTATCTCCTTCTTTAAGGTTAGTTGCTGCACCTAATAATACGGCACCCACATTATCTTCTTCAAGGTTTAAAGCAATTCCTTGCAAACCTCCTTCAAATTCAATTAACTCACCATATTGTACGGCCGAAAGCCCATAAATACGTGCAATACCATCACCGACTTGAAGTATGGTACCTACTTCTTCCAATTCCGCCTCAGTTTTAAAGCTTGAAAGCTGTTCTCTCAATATTGCTGAAACTTCAGCTGGTTTAATTCCTGCCATTTTCTTAAAATTTATCTAAATTAAAAATCTGCTATGTATGGGTTTTTGCTAAAATTTTGCTTTAGGTCATCTAGCCTTCGGCTAATACTAGCGTCTATTTGTTTATCATCTACTCTAACAATAAAACCTCCAATAATTTCGGGATTAATTTTCTCAATAACCTCAACACTAGAGCTTTCAACTGTGTTAAGCAGATGAAGTATTTGTTTCTTTTGATCTTCCGCCAACTTGACTGCTGATGTAATTTCTGTTACAACGATTTTCTTAATAACCTTATATTGACGGATAAAAGCGTTAGCGATATCTCCGATTAAAGCCTCTCTATTCCTTGAAGAAATAAGCAACAAGAATTGCTTTGTTAGTTCGGAAGCCTTTTTACCAAAGATTGATGTTAGAATCTCTTGTTTTTTATCTGCTTTAACAACAGGGCTTTTAAGCAAAACATCTAAATCTTTGCTATGTTCAATCGTTTCAGAAATTAAAACCATATCACTGTATATAGCGTCAAGTTCGTTTTTCTCAATTGACAACACTATTAAAGATTTAGCGTATCTATTTCCTGCTAGGGACTCTCTCATTTTAGTTAAGGTTTATTTCTTTAACCAACCCATCTACCAAAGTCTTTTGTTTTTCGTCAGTTGAAAGTTTTTCTTTAACGATTTTTTCTGCAATTTCAATTGACAATGTAGCAACTTGGTTTTTAATTTCAGTAACCGCAGCCATTTTCTCGTTTGTTATCACTTCTCTTGCAGACTCTATAATTCTTTCACCCTCTTCTTTAGCTGTGTTCTTTGCTTCGGAAACAATTTTGTCTTTCATTTCACGTGCTTCTTTTAGCAAAGCGTCTCTTTCAACTAAAGCCTCTTTCCTAAGGTTTTCGTTCTGTGACTTTAACGCCGCCATTTCTTCTCTAGCTTTTTCAGATGCCTCTAAAGCAGTTTCAATTTTGGTTTCCCGCTCTTTTACAGACTTTAAAATGGGTTTCCACGCGAATTTTGCAAGAAGAAATAATAATATGATAAAGACTAAAGATGTCCAAAAAATTAACCCAATGCTAGGTATGACTAAATCCATGTTTTCTTTTTTATAATAAACTAAAATAATAATAGGAGAAAAACAGGCAATCCCTGAATTTCTCCTAAAGTTGTTTTACGCTTGTAACATGGCAACTACCACACCAAATAACGCAACACCCTCAACTAATGCAGCAGCGATAATCATCGTTGTCTGAATTTTGTTGTAAGCTTCTGGTTGACGTGCAATAGCTTCTACTGCGCTTCCACCAATTTTACCAATTCCGATTCCTGCTCCAACCGCTGCTAAACCAGCTCCAATTGCTGCAATTCCTCCGTGTAAAATCATTTCATTCATAACTGTTATTATTTATTGTTTATTTATTTGCTAATTAATGCGCTTCTTCTACCGCTGTTCCAATGAACAAAGCAGAAAGCATGGTAAAAATATATGCCTGTAAAAAGGCTACTAGTAATTCTAAAGTTGAGATAAATAAAGCCATTGGAACTGATAATCCAGACCACGCAAGGCTTTCTTTTACAAAAATAATTGAGATCAAGGATATTACAATAATGTGCCCTGCAGTCATGTTTGCAAACAAACGAATTAACAATGCAGCGGGCTTAATAAAGATTCCAGCGATTTCAATAGGCACTAAAATTGGATACAAAGCTAATGGAACACCTGGAGGCATAAATATATGTTTCCAGAATGGCTTCTTAGAGAAGATTAATTGAATGACTAGAGTAAACATTGCTAATGTTACCGTAACTGAAATGTTTCCAGTTAAGTTTGGGCTTCCAATCCAAGGGATAAGACCTAATAAGTTTCCTATAAGAATAAAGAAAAAGACCGTCAATAGGTAAGGCATAAATCTATCTTTTTTAGCCCCAATATTTGGCTCAGCGATGTCATCCCTCACAAACAACACTAATGGCTCCATCCATGAAACAATTCCCTTAGGAGCAACAGCTCCATTCTTTTTGTAAAACCTTGCAACTTTAAAAAACACAAAGAATAATAAGAAAGCTACCAGAAACATCGTGAAAACCGCTTTTGTAATGGAAAAGTCCAAAGGCTGAATAGCATTAACAACATCTTTACCTTCTAATCTTATATGGGACTCTCCAGGGTTTAATTGGTATATTTTTTCGTGGTACTTAACAAAATTTAATCCCTTTTTTTCTACTTTGTGGTGCCCTTCATTGTCGTGGTGAAATGAAGAAGATAAAAAAGTAACAAGCCCTTTTTCGGTCCAAAGAATAACTGGGAGAGGCAAGGTAATAGAAGAAGCACCTTCCCCTGCAATGTGAACCTCATGTGCGTCTAATACGTGATCAAAAGCAAAAGCAACGGGGTCAAATTCTGATTTTATTGTTTCTTCAGTGGCTGTGTGATTATCCACATGGTCCTGAGCTTTCAGGCTTATGTTAAACAGGAAGATCATTCCTAATAACACCGCCATTTTAATTGTAGTTTTTTGATGCATTTCCAATCTAAAATCAGTCTAAGGTTACAAAAATCGGTGCAAAGATAGTGTTTGTTTTTAACTACACAACCATTCTTTCTTTTTTATGGGAATAAATAACAAAAACCAGTATCGTGTCAAAATTGAGTCAATTATGGCGCTGGTTTAAACGCATGTGCAACAGCCTTTTTTTAAAGGTATAACATCCATCCAATTCTTGACTCTAAAAATTTACTACTTTTGAGGTCTATTGAAAAACATGCAAGAGAATATAGCGAAACCAAACACACTAAAAGGTGAAGATCCAAAAGTTGCTAAAAGACAACTAAAGAAGTGGTCTCAATGGACAATTATTAGCTTGTTGTGGATAATCATATTAGGGCCGTTAGCAGGGATTTATATTATGTTAAACGTATCCGATGACGGTACTCTTCCGGGGTTCGAGGAGCTAGAGAACCCTCAAAGCAATCTTGCTTCAAGGGTTTACTCAGCTGATGGTGTTGAATTAGGGAAGTACTACAAAGAGAATAGAACCAACACGAAATACAACGACCTTTCTCATTGGTTAGTAGAAGCTCTAGTAGCAACAGAAGATGCGAGATATTATCAACACTCTGGAATTGATGTGCGCGCGCTAGGAAGAGTTGTAAAAGGTGTTGCTACTGGTCAAAAAAGCCAAGGAGGCGGAAGTACCATCTCTCAACAGCTTTCTAAACTCTTATTTCCACGAAAAAAAATGACTAATAAATGGGAGCTTATAAAGAGAAAGTTCAAAGAATGGCTAATCGCAACAAGACTTGAGAAAAACTATACTAAAGAGGAGATTATCACAATGTACTTTAATAAGTTTGATTTCCTTAACAATGCGGTTGGTGTAAATTCTGCTTCACAAGTTTATTTTGGCAAAACACCTAGTGACTTAGAGCTTCATGAAGCAGCGATGCTTGTGGGGATGGCAAAAAACCCTTCTTTATTTAACCCACTAAGAAGGGAGAAGAAGGTAATAAAACGACGTGAAGTTGTTTTAAATCAAATGTTAAAAGCTAAATACATCTCACAGGCACAGTATGATTCTGTAAGAGTTTTGCCGTTGGGGTTAAACTATACACGAGTCGATCATAAAAGCGGTTTAGCCCCTTATTTTAGAGAAACATTAAGAGGAGATATTTCTAAAATTCTCAGAAAAACAGTTCATTATAAAACCATATATAGGTTTGGACGTGTTGATGAAGGTGGAGAGGCTTTGTTTAATCAAACTTGGACCGCATTGGATACAAAAAAGCTGTTTGATCATAAGAAAGCTTTAAAAAAGAGTCTCTATCAAACGATTACAGTAAAAAATGAAGAAGGGGAATATTTTGTTATGCGAATATTAAATGTAGATGGCGATGCCCAATGTGAGCTGAGAAAATATAAGTACCATAAGGAAAAAGGGGAGCCTTACGATATTTATGTAGACGGTCTAAAAATTCATTCTACTCTTGATTCAAGAATGCAAGCTTACGCAGAGTGGGCGGTTCAAGAACATTTGAAATATGATTTGCAAGAAGATTTTTTTACGAACAGCGAAAAATGGAAACGGCCGCCTTTTTCGAATGATTTAACAGAGACTCAAATTGACACTTTAATGGAACGAGCAAAGCGTCGTTCACAACTATATAAAGTATATGTTGGAAAAATATGTGGATATTGCGAACGTCCGGAAAAATATGTATCGAAGGAAGGCGATAAATTTGTTTGTAGCTATTGTCATCATGAAACTGAGGTGAAAAGCAAAAAGGATTTAGCGGAAATGTTTTTAATCAAGCGTAAAATGAAAGTTTTTGATTGGCAGGCCGAAAATTATGAAAAAGACACTATTATGACTGTAATGGACTCCATACGTTACTATAAAAGCCTTTTGCGTGCGAGTATGGTTTCTATTGAGCCGCAAACAGGACAAATTAAAGCATGGGTTGGCGGACCTTATTTTAATCACTTTAAGTATGATATGGTTAAAAAAGGGAAACGCCAGGTGGGGTCTACATTCAAGCCCTTTATTTATGGAACAGCATTAGAGCTTGGCTTAATAGAGCCTTGTGATGAGTCTTTTTTTGATATAAAATACTGTGTTGATATTCCTTATAATAAGTATAGAGAAAAGCAATGGTGTCCGAGCAATTCTGGCGCCAGGTATACAAATGCTATGATGCCTATACCTTATGCTTTGGCAAATTCAATGAACAACATTACAGCAGGAATAGTTAAAAAAGGAAAACAAGGGTTGTTGGATGAAACATTTGACCGTGTTTCACAAATGGGAGTTGATACATCAAGGTTTATTCCTGTTCCCTCTATGGCGCTAGGTGTTTTTGACCTGTCTGTTTACGATATGGTTGGTGCTTTAACCTCTTTTGTAAATAATGGAGTGTACATAAAACCAACTTACATTGTTAAAATCGAAGACAAGAACGGCAATGTTATTTATGAGCCAGAGATTTATTCTAATGAAATATGGAAGGAGGAAACAGCA
>Ga0181558_10002542_pt1 | contig 17209 bp, 6 predicted proteins | sample 011ome_22_FD_133754 | JGI IMG/M metagenome (GOLD analysis project Ga0181558, IMG submission 133754) | Coastal salt marsh microbial communities from the Groves Creek Marsh, Skidaway Island, Georgia - 011507BT metaG (megahit assembly) | ecosystem: Environmental > Aquatic > Marine > Intertidal zone...
GCTCTGTCTCGGATTACCATTTTCTAATTTTGCACAGCAGCAATTTGGAGAACTTGCAATGGTCCGTCCTGGGCAGCAATCAACCTTACCTTCTTTTGTAAAGTTCAAGTCACAAAGCGAAGTGCCGCTAGAATTATTAGAATCATGGCTACGCGCGAATTATGAGCTAAACACATCAAGTACATTCGAACTAATACGTGCGGAACCTGATCATTTAGGACATATTCATTACAGATATCAACAATTATACGATGGTATTCCAATCGCTGACGCCATTTGGATTGTGCACACAAAAAACGGGAAAATCTATTCCATGAATGGTTTGGTTTTTCGCGAATTGCAAACTAAAACGCAAGATCTAGATGAAACCTCAGCATTAGATTTAGCAAAATCTTTCGTTGGAGCAAGCCTATACAAATGGGAAATCCCAGGTGAAGAAGAACATCTCAAATGGGAAAAAAATGATCCAGAAGCAACATATTTCCCAAAGGGTGAACTTACATATGTTGCGAAAGTTGGTGACACTAATCCACGCAACATGCGCCTGGCTTTCAAATTTAACATCTATGCACAACAACCATTGTACCGAGCTGAAATTTATGTCGATGCTGAAAACGGCGATATTATTCGTGAAAACAAACTGATTCATCATGTGGATGAACCGGGAATCGGAGTAACAGCCTATAGTGGTGAGCAAGACATAATTGCAGATAGTTTTGGCGATGAATATCGATTGCGAGATGGCAGTCGGGGTGATGGCATTCGCACATTTGACTTAAATAATGGCACAGATTATGGTGCCGCGGTTGATTTCATAGATGATGATAATTATTGGGATCTAGCAGGACCAGAATTGAATGAATATGCATTAGATGCACACTGGGGGTCTGAAATGACCTATGATTATTTTTTCCTTGAGCACGGAAGAAATAGCATCGATAACGACGGATTCCAATTGAACAGCTATGTACATTACAGCACGGGGTTTGTAAATGCTTTCTGGGATGGAGACCGCATGACTTATGGTGATGGTGATGGTGCGGGATATTCACCCTTAACTACACTGGATATTGCAGGACACGAAATTACGCATGGTCTTACCGAGTTTTCAGCAGGATTAATTTATTCAGGAGAATCAGGAGCTCTCAACGAATCCTTCAGTGACATATTTGGAAATTCGGTAGAGCGATTCGCGCGCCCGGATGATTATAGCTGGTTACTAGGAGAAGAAATCGGAACAGCAATTCGTTCAATGGCTGAGCCAAATATGCACAGTAACCCTGACACATATGGTGGAGATTTTTGGACCGATGGTGGAGGTGTTCACACGAACAGTGGTGTTCAGAACCATTGGTTTTACATACTCACGGAAGGGGATCTTGGAACCAACGACCTGGGTGATGATTATGATGTTGAAGGTATTGGAATTGAAGCTTCAGCTGCTATCGCTTTCAGAAACCTAACTGTATACTTAACGCCGAGTTCAGACTATGCGGATGCCCGTTTTTATGCAATCCAAGCGGCGGTTGATTTATACGGCGGTTGCTCTTTTGAAGTCGCACAAACAACCAACGCATGGTATGCTGTTGGTATAGGAGAGCCATATAGCGATGAAGTAATCGCAAACTTTACCGTAGATATAGAAGAAGGTTGCGAAGTACCTTTTACAGTTTCATTTTCAAATGCAAGTGTGAACGGAGTTGATTTTATTTGGGACTTTGGTGATGGCGAGACAAGCACAGATTTAAACCCAACACACACATATACCGCAGAAGGAACGTATAGCGTTTCATTATATGCTGATGGCGATGTGTGTGGAGAAGATGATACCATTATTGTAGATATGATTGTGATCGATACGGATTTAGATTGTCCGGTTATTATGCCAACTTCTGGAACAGAAACGACACAGAATAGCTGTACAGGAAAACTGTACGATAGCGGGGGGCCAACAGGAAATTATGGTAATACAGAGTCATCACAAATCACGATTGCCCCGACAGATGCAGAGACGGTAACCTTAGAGTTCATCTCCTTTGATGTGGAAACAGGACCAAGTTGTTCATATGACAATTTGAGAGTGTATGATGGCCTTGATGCGTTTTCGCCTCTTATAGGATCCTATTGCAATAGCTCCCCTCCTCCATCAACAATAGAATCTACTGAAGGTTCTATTACCATAGTTTTCTCTTCTGACTGGGTAGTTAACAATGCAGGTTTTGAAATTGATTGGACGTGTACTCAACCTGTCGATAATACAGGCATTGAAGATAATCCAGTTTCAAATGGTATTTCCATCTTTCCAAACCCAACACAAGGACAATTGATGATTAATTCTATCTATGAACTAGATGTAAATATTGAAATCTACGATATGACAGGACGCAAATTTCTCGCCTATCCGATATCAGGTAAAACAAATGAATTACAGCTGAAGAATTGGGATGCACGTGGCATATATATTTTGACCATTATTGGACAAGATGGCGAAGCAATTAAGACCGAGCGTATAGTTGTTCAATAATAAAAGAATCGAATTAGTTTTAAAGCCGCTCTTGAAAAAAATGGAGCGGCTTTTTTCATTTCAATTATTTTATATTTCCAGTCACTATTATTCGCTCCATTTCAAAACTGTTCAAAACTTTAAATCGTTTGATCTCAAGGAATTTTGCTTTTTTTTGGGTACCTTGCAAGGATAGAAAAAAACTAACCATGAAATTACAACTAACAGCTATTGCTTACTTTTTAGTTGCGTTTATCCTTCCCACACAGCTTAGCGCTCAGCGCGTGCTTAATGGTGCGGATGCGCACAACAAATTCAAACATGCCGCATTAGTTCGGGAAAGTATCCACAGTGATCTACCTTCCTATATCAAATTCAGAACAGATCAATTATTTGATATTGATGAATTACCTAAATGGATGGCATCCAATTTTAAGTTAGATGCCAACATAGATTTTAAATTATTGCGTGAAGAACCGGATAACCTTGGTCATGTTCATTATCGTTATCAACAGATGTATGCCGGTTATCCTATTGAACATTCTATGTGGATTGCGCATACCAAATCGGATAAGGTCTACGCGATTAATGGGATGATTTATAATAAGATCACCTCTCCTACCTCTGCAAGTCTATCTGAGGAAGCTGCATTAGACAAAGCCCTTGAATATGTTGGTGCTGATGTTTACAAGTGGGAACTTGAAGGTGAAGAAGAACACCTAAAACACGAACAAAATGACGAAACTGCAACTTATTTCCCAACTGGAGAACTAGTGCATATTTCACTCGAGAACAGTTTTAATGCTAATGCATACAGACTCGCGTATAAATTTAATATCTATGCACATGATCCTGTTTCAAGAGCATACATCTATGTAGATGCAAATAATGGTGAAATCATAGACAAAGATGAAATCATCAAACATATCGACACACCAGGTACAGCCAATACAGCTTATAGTGGAGAGCGTGAAATTATCGCTGATAGCTTTGGAAGTGAATATCGTCTAAGAGATGGCACTAGAGGTGATGGTGTCAATACTTATGACCTGAACGAAGGAACGAGCTACGGTGCAGCAGTAGATTTTACAGATGATGATAATTATTGGGATAATGTCAACCCAGAGCGAGACGAATATGCAACTGATGCGCATTGGGGAGCAGAAATGACGTATGATTATTATTTCTTCGAACATGGACGTAACAGTATCGACAATACTGGTTTTGCTTTGAATAGCTATGTACACTACAGTGCTGATTTCGTAAATGCCTTTTGGGATGGTTCACGAATGACTTATGGCGACGGAAGCGGGGGCGTTACACCTCTCACATCATTAGATATTGCTGGACACGAAGTTACTCACGGTTTAACAACTTTTACTGCTGGACTTATTTATGAAGCGGAATCAGGTGCATTAAACGAATCATTTAGTGACATATTCGGTAATGCAATTGAGCGTTATGCACGACCAGGTGATTACGATTGGTTGGTAGGCGCTGAGATTGGACTTACTTTACGTTCTATGTCCAACCCTAATGCTTATGGTGATCCTGACACCTATTTTGGAGATGATTGGGCTCCCCTTGACGGAGGAGATAGCGGTGGAGTGCACACAAATAGTGGAGTACAGAATTTCTGGTTTTATCTATTAACGGAAGGCGGTTCTGGAACCAATGATAATGGTGATGATTATGTCGTCGAAGCCATCGGGATTGAAGATGCTGGCGCGGTTGCATTTAGAAATTTAACCGTATATCTAACTCCAGGCTCTAATCACGCCGATGCTCGTTTTTACGCGATTCAATCTGCAATTGACTTATTCGGAACTTGTACTTTCGAAGTGGAGCAAACAGCAAACGCATGGTATGCAGTAGGTGTTGGCGATGTATACAACCCCGTTACCGTTGCAGACTTTTTTACTCCAGACACAGTCGGATGTACTGTTCCTTGGGTAGCTAATTTTGAAAACACAAGTGAAAATGCAATCACTTACGAATGGGATTTTGGTGACGGAGAAACAAGCACGGAAACCAACCCTTCTCACATGTATATGGCTGAAGGAGTTTATACGGTAACATTATATGCTGATGGTGGCGATTGTGGTACGGACGAAGTTATATTTACAGATTATATCACAGTTAATCCAGAGCTCGATTGTATTTTAATCTTGCCTGTTGAAGGCAGCGCAACAACTCAATTAGGTTGTGAGGGTACTGTATTTGATAGTGGCGGTCCAGACGGTGATTATGGTTCTGGTGAGGATGCTCAAGTAACAATCTCTCCTTTTGGAGCGGAAACAGTTGATTTAACATTTCCGTCTTTTAACGTAGAGCCTGGACCTGGTGTCACCTGCGATTATGATTATGTTGAAATTTATGATGGACCAGATGTATTTAGCCCGTTAATCGGACGTTTCTGCGATAATGAATTACCTACTGACCTTTCGTCTTCTGGTTCTTCAATCACGATCTTTTTCCACTCCGACGGTTTTGTTCAAGACGCAGGATTCGAAATCCAATGGTCGTGTAACATACCAGAAGATGCTCCTGAAGCAAACTTTACTTCAAACACGACAATAAGCTGTGATGGAATTGTCCATTTCATAGACTTATCGACTAATGCACCTACTGAGTGGTCATGGGATTTCGGTGATGGTGAGACCTCTACTGATCAAAACCCATCGCATGTTTACACAAGTGAAGGTACATATGAAGTATCATTAACAGCAACAAACTTTGTTGGTAGTGACACGTATACCGTTGTTGATTATGTATCCGTTTCATTCCCTGAAGCACCTACTGCTGAGGGTGATATTAATTGTCCTGGAGAATCTGCAACATTAACTGGTTCAGGAGTTGGAATCCTGAAATGGTATGACGTTCCAACTGGAGGTTCACCTTTATATGAAGGAGATATATTTAATACACCTGCAATTGATGAAGCAACAACTTACTATGTTGAAGATGATCAGTTTGAAGACCCTTCTTATGTTGGTCCTGTTGACAACACCTTTGGTGGCGGCGGATTCTTTGCTGGAGATCAGCACTTAGTGTTCAGTAACCCTTCTCCGGTTTATTTGCACTCTATTGATGTTTATGCAAATGGATCTGGAATTAGAAATATAGAATTAAGAGATGCGGATGGAACACTCATCGAATCACGTTCTGTCAATATCCCAAGCGGTGAAAGCACTGTGATTTTAGATTTGGAATTACCAGTTGGTGATAACCTTCAACTAGGTACAGCCCTTGGTTCTGAACCAGATTTGTATCGTAACAATAGTGGCGGACCTGCTTATCCATTCACGTTAGCTGAATCGGTTGTGATTTCAAGCAGCAGTGCTGGTCCAGATTATTATTACTTCTTCTACAACTGGGAGATTCACCCTTACAATTGCGTAAGTGATCGCGTTCCTGTTTTAGCAGACGTTGAAGAAGAGTCTGATATTACTATTACACCTGTTGAACCTGTTTGTGTTCAGAGCAGCGAATTTGATTTGGACGCCAGTGAAGGTGGTGGAACATGGTCTGCGACATGTGCAAGTTGTATTGATAATGAAACGGGTACATTTGATCCTGCTGTTGCCGGTGAAGGAGAATGGGTTATTACCTATACTGTTGAAGGTACTTGTAGCTTTATGAATACAATTACAATAGAAGTTGTCGATTGTTTAGGCACCGATGAATGGGACGATAACCAAGTTAAAGTTTATCCTAACCCAACGCGTGGATCCATTACGGTTGACCTTGGAGCTGTGCCTTCAGGAACAATTGTCGTAAAGGATCTGTTAGGTAAGGTTGTTACTAACGTAACTTTGAATAATTCAGTTTCTACGATTGACTTAGAAGGATTAAGCGCAAGAGGAACATATCTTGTAGAATTTTATGACCATGAAAATCGTTTAATCACAATCAAAAAGGTGGTTAAACAATAGTTAATAAATATATCAATTGTTAAAAAACAGCTGCCTTCGGGCGGCTGTTTTTGTTATTACTATACTTATATTTAATGAGTTAATAAACCATACAAGCCTTATGAGATTATTAAAAAATGGAGTATTAACAGCTCTCCTGATTGTACTTTCTGCACCCATTGGATTTACTCGGCAAGTTCATACAGATCCCGCGGCGAGTCGTCTTTACCCAAACGCCGAATTAGTTCGTGAAAGCCAATTCAGTGACCTTCCATCCTATATTAAATTCAGAAAATCTAATCAGATTGAAATTGATGAATTACGCGGATGGATGAAAACAAATTTCAAATTTGATCCCAATATTGATTTCAAATTGATCCGCAAAGAAAAAGATAAATTGGGCCATGTGCATTATCGTTTTCAACAAACCTATTATGGAAATTTAGTTGAAGATGCCATTTGGATCGCACATACAAATAACGATCGTGTTTATTCTTTAAACGGATTGATTTTTGAAAAATTTGTTAGTCCGACAACTGCTGCTCTATCTGAAGAAGCAGCGCTTGAAAGTGCCCTCTCTTATGTCGGAGCAACGACATACAAGTGGGAAATCCCAGCAGAAGAACAACATTTAAAATGGGAGGCTCAGGATCAAGAGGCAACTTATTTCCCAAAGGGTGAACTAGTCTTTGTATCCTTAGAGCACAGTTTCACTGCTAGCATGTATAGAATGGCTTATAAATTCAATATCTATGCAAACGAACCAATGTCACGTGCAGAAATCTACGTTGATGCGAACACAGGGGAAATTATTCGTGAACATGAGATTATTCATACTATAGATGAACCAGGTATTGCTCATACAGCATACAGCGGTGAAAGAGATATTATTGCTGATAGTTTTGGTGGAGAATACCGTCTGCATGACATGAGCCGCGGTGATGGGGTCAGAACATTCGACCTCAACAATGCAACAACTTACGGAGGTGCGGTTGACTTTATTGATGATGATAATGATTGGGACAATGTAAACCCTGAACAAGATGAATATGCTACAGATGCCCATTGGGGAGCTGAAATGACCTATGATTATTTTTTCTTAGAGCACGGCAGAAACAGTATTGATAACGCTGGTTTTCAACTAAACAGTTATGTGCATTATGGGAATGACTTTTTTAATGCATTCTGGGATGGAACACGAATGACCTATGGCGATGGAAACGGTGGATCAATTACACCTCTCACCTCTATCGATATTGCTGGTCACGAGGTTGCTCATGGACTGACGACCTTCTCAGCAGGATTGGTTTACTCAATGGAGTCAGGTGCCTTGAATGAATCTTTTAGCGATATTTTCGGAACGATGATTGAACATTATGCGCGTCCAGATGATAATAACTGGTTAATTGGTGAGGATATCGGAACACATTTCCGCTCTATGTCAAATCCAAATTCGAAAGGTGATCCAGACACATATTTTGGTGACTTTTGGGCACCATTAGGTGGTGGCGACTATGGTGGTGTTCACACGAACAGTGGTGTTCAAAACTTCTGGTTTTATTTATTGTGTGAAGGTGGCACAGGAACAAATGACAACGGAGACGATTATGATGTCACTGCACTCGGAATTGAAGATGCAAGCGCCATCGCTTTCCGTAATTTAACGGTATACCTTATCTCAAGCTCTCAATTTATTGATGCACGTTTTTATGCAATTGAATCTGCTGTCGATTTATTCGGCGGATGTACAACAGAAGTAGAAGAAACAGCTGACGCTTGGTATGCAGTTGGTGTTGGAGATGTTTATGATCCGACAACAACAGCTAATTTTTCAAGCTTAGATACAGAAGGTTGTTTCTTACCGCATGAAGTGATCTTTAGCAATGATAGTTATAATGCTATGACTTTTGAATGGGATTTTGGTGATGGAACAACAAGTACCGAAGAGAGTCCAGTGCACATCTATACGGAAGAAGGAACATATACTGTAACGCTATCAGTAGATGGCGGTGCATGTGGTTCAGATGAAATTACTTACGTTGATTTTATTACCATAAACCCTGAAGATGATTGTATCTTTACCTTACCTCCAGATGGTGAACTTGGAACAAAAACAGCTTGTACTGGAACCATATTTGACAGTGGTGGACCAGGTGCAGATTATAGCGCTGGTAACAATTCTCAAGTAACCATTGCCCCATTAGGAGCTGCTACAGTAGATTTAAACTTCATTTCTTTTGATGTTGAAGATTTTCCAGATGCCTCTTGTGGATGGGATTGGTTAGAGCTTTATGACGGTGAAGATGAATTCGCCCCATTAATCGATCGCTATTGTAATGCAAACCTTCCTCCTGCTACAGTAACATCATCAGGCGGTGCCATTACAATCGTATTTCATTCTGATAGTTATGTTCAAGAAGCTGGATTCGAGATCGAATGGTCTTGTAACCCTCCGGATGATGTACCATATACTGATTTCTTTGCCAATTCAGAAATAACATGTTCAGGAACCGTTTACTTCACTGATATTTCAACCAATATTCCAATTGAATGGTCTTGGGACTTCGGTGATGGCGAAACATCAACTGAACAGCATCCAATTCACACATATGATGCTGAAGGCGTCTATTCTGTAACGTTAACGGCTACGAACTTAGTTGGAGACAGTACTTTAACCAAAGTTGAATATGTTAATGTTTCATTCCCAGAAGCTCCCGAGGTTGTTGGTGATACAAATTGTGTCGATCAAACTGCTACGCTAAGTGCTGTTGGTGAAGGAACTTTAAAATGGTACACTGACCCGACTGGAGGAGCACCTATCTTTGAGGGTGGAGTCTATGAAACCCCTGCCCTAGACGCAACAACTACTTATTATGTAGAGGATGATCTTTACGATGATCCTACATACCTCGGCCCTGCTGATTATGACTTTGGAACTGGTGATTTTTACAGCGGTGATCAATACTTAGTATTCAATAATCCAGCACCTGTATATTTAAGATCAGTTGATGTAAATGCAGGTGAAGAAGGTGAACGAACAATTGAATTACGCGATAATGACGGAACGGTATTAGAATCTTTAACGACTAACCTTCCTGCTGGTGTAAGTACTGTTGTTTTAGACTTTATGGTTCCGGTTGGAACAAGCTTGCAATTAGGTACTACAGATGGTTCATTGTCTGATTTATACAGAAATGAAACGGGGGCTACTTATCCATATACAATTGACGAATCAGTTGAGATCGTTGGAAGTAGCACAGGAGATGAGTTTTATTATTATTTCTACAATTGGGAAGTTCATCCTTACAATTGTGCAAGTGAACGTGTCCCTGTTGTCGCTGAAGTAACCTTCGACTCTGATATCTATATCGATACGGTTGATTATATCTGTATTGAAGGAACTGCAGTTGATTTTACGGCTACTGAAGATGGTGGTGTCTGGTCTGCTGATTGCGACGACTGTATGGATGAAACTGGAACGTTTGATCCGACTATTTCCGGAACAGGAACATATGAAGTTACCTATAGTGTAGATGGAACATGCAGCCATTTCAATACTATTATGGTAGACGTCTTAGAATCTGATATCATGATTGACGCGATTGAAGACCTTTGTAAGGACGCAGAAAGTGTTGTTTTAACAGCTTCTGAACCGGGTGGAATTTGGTCAGCTGATTGTGGAGGTTGTGTAGATGAAGTAACTGGGGAATTTGATCCAACAGCTGCCGGTCTCGGCACATGGACCATAACGTATACGGTTGAAGGAACATGTAGCGAATATAATCCGGGAACAGTAACTGTTGTTGAATCTGACATTACCATTAATCCGATAGATGATATCTGTGAAAAAAGCGGCGTAGTCATTCTCTCTGCCTCTGAAGATGGCGGAACATGGTCTGCTGATTGTGATGATTGTATCGATCCAGTAACAGGAGAGTTTGATCCCTCTGCAGCAGGTATTGGTGAATGGACTATTACATACACAGTTGATGGAACTTGTAGCGAATACAATCCTGGAACTGTAAACGTAATTGATTGTCTTGGTTTGGATGAAAACGATGGAGCTTTAAGTATCTTCCCGAATCCAACACGAGGAATCATAACGTTAAACACGGGAGATGTTGAAGCCGGAACAGTCATCATTAAGGATGTTTTAGGGCGTGTCATTTTTGTTCAAAACTTCAACCAGAATCAATTTAGTGTTGATCTGAATAATGGTCAAGCTGATGGAACCTATTTTGTAACTTTACTAAATGAAAATGGTGACCAAATAACCGTCGCCAAAGTCATTAAGCAATAAACGATAAGGACTTTTGTCCATGAAAAGCAGACTTCGAAATGAAGTCTGCTTTTTTTTTGAAAAAATGGACCTCAAAACTCTTGGGATTTCCATTATATTTGTCTTCCACTTTTCACCAACTGAAGAGTAAATTAATTCTTTAAAAATACATCAGAAATGAGAGATACTGCATTGACAGCTAAACATACTGCATTAGGTGCTAAAATGGTTCCTTTTGCCGGATTTAACATGCCCGTACAATACGCTGGCGTAAAAGTAGAACACGAATGCGTTAGAAATGGCGTAGGCGTTTTTGACGTTTCCCATATGGGGGAATTCCTTTTAAAAGGAGAAAAAGCTTTGGATTTAATTCAGAAAGTAACTTCCAATGATGCTTCTAAAATGGTAGATGGTCAGGCTCAATATACGTGTATGCCAAATGAAACAGGCGGAATTGTAGATGACCTCATTATTTACAGAAAAAATGCTGAAGAGTTTTTTGTCGTCGTCAATGCTTCGAATATTGAAAAAGATTGGAACTGGATTGCAGATCGAAATGACCTTGGTGTTGAGATGAACAACCTTTCTGATGATTATTCTCTTTTGGCAATTCAGGGACCAAAAGCAGCTGATGCCATGCAGCAATTAACGGATATCGATTTGAAAGGCATGAAGTATTATACCTTCCAAATCGGAAAGTTTGCAGGAATTGATGACGTCATGGTATCTGCAACAGGTTATACAGGATCAGGCGGATTTGAAGTTTATGTCAAGAATAAAGATGTGGCCGAATTATGGGATCGTGTTTTTGAAGCAGGTGCAGACGCAGACATTCAGCCAATCGGTTTAGCTGCGCGTGATACATTAAGATTAGAAATGGGATTCTGTTTATACGGAAATGATATCGATGATACGACTTCTCCGTTAGAAGCGGGACTAAGTTGGATCACAAAATTCACCAAAGAATTCACCAACTCTGAAAATTTAAAAGCTCAGAAAGAAGCGGGTGTTACCAAAAAATTGGTTGGTTTTGAAATGATTGATCGCGGAATTCCAAGACATGACTACCCTATCAATGACGCAAATGGCAATTCAATTGGAAGAGTGACTTCTGGCACCATGTCTCCATCAATGAATAAAGCAATTGGCCTAGGATATGTAAATGTCGAATTTGCTGCTATCGATTCTGAAATTTACATCGAGGTTAGAAATAAACAAATAAAAGCAAAAGTGGTTAAGCCACCTTTTTATAAAAAATAAGCGCGGATCCCTTTATTCGCTGCAGAATTTTGAGCAAGCTGATCGTTTCTGATTATTTAACCCTTTTGTATTGGTTATTTACATTTGAAATTCTATATTTGCAGGCTTGAATTTTGTGCGTGAATTCGATTTACTGAAAATACTAGTTTTTTCGGGCGTTTCAACACAATTAATTATCACTTTAAATGAGAAATAAAGGATTTTTTTGGTCAATAACAGTTGCATTGGTATTGGCATGTATTTACCAACTTTCTTTTACTTGGGCCACTAGTGGTGTCGAAAAAGATGCAGAGGATTACGCTAAGGTGCAAATCGATTCCCTTTACGGAACCGATTCTGAGGCTTATTACGATGGAAAGGATACTTTCTATTTAGCAAGCAGCATTGATAGCAGCTCTATTGAAAATATTTTCCGTGGGGAATATTTAAAGAGTAAGGCTAATGAGGAGATTCATTTCGGATACAGCTATGCTGAATGTAAGGAAAAAGAAATCAACCTTGGGTTAGACCTTAAGGGTGGTATGAGTGCAACGTTAGAAATTTCGGTTCCGGAATTGGTATCTGCACTTGCAGGTAATACATTGCGTCAAGAATTCCGTAACCCTTTCAACACAGCGCTTGAACGTACAAATCTTGGTGAAGGTGACTTTATTGATCTATTTGTTGAAGAGTATGATACTCAAAACAATGGTTCGCCAATGGCGAAAGTCTTTCACATGCACAACCCGGATGAGTTAGCATCTGATGCCACTAACGAAGAAGTTGCTGAGTTCTTAAAAGAACAAGCCAATAAAGCCCTTGATGGAATCGAGATTATTATCGAGAAACGTGTAAACCAGTTTGGTGTTGCACAACCAACAATTCAAAAACAACCAGGTTCTAACCGTATTTTCGTTGAATTACCAGGTATAACAGATAAAGAGTCTGTTCGACGTAAATTACAATCGACGGCAAACCTTGAGTTCTATGAAGTATATGATAACGCTGCTAATGGTATTAGTGGAATCCTTGCTCAATCTCAAACAGAATTAAGCCGTGTTTTATTCGGTGATGTTTCAGAAGAAGAGGAAGAAATTGTTGAAGAAGCTGAAGTAGATACAACAGCAACTGAAAACGCTTTAGAGAACCTTTTAGAAGAAGGCGAAGAGGCTGTTGAGGAAGCTGAAAATGCTTTAGAAAACCTATTAGACGGCGAAGAAGAGGCTGACACAACTGGAGAAGATAACGACTTGTTAACGGAAGACGTTACGGATGAAGCGGATCAGCCTGATTCGACATTGTCATCAAAAGAATTAGAAGAAAAATATCCAATTCAGTCACTATTAAACTTAGCAATTCAATACGATGAGTCAGGTCAACCTATTGGTTATGCACCTGGTTCAACGGTAGGTTATGCACGTGTGCGTGATACGGCAACGTTGAATGTTCGTTTAAACCATCCGGTTGTTCGCAACAACTTACCACAAGATTTGAAATTCATGTGGTCAGCAAAAGAATTGACGGATGATGATCGTTTACCAATGGGATTAATCTATTTACATGCAATCAAAGTACCACGTACTGGACCGCAAGTAAGTGGAAAAGACATCAAATATGCAGATTTAGACAACAGCCAAATCGGTAAGTTCGGTGTGCGTATGGTTATGAATGACATTGGTGCCGATAAGTGGAATGCCATGACTAAGGCTAACTTAAAGCGCCAAGTTGCGATTACAATGGATAATATCGTTTATTCAGCGCCTGTTGTTCAAGAAGAAATGAAATTTACTTCTTCCATTACAGGAGATTTCTCAATGGCAGAAGCAAAAGATTTATCAGGACTATTAAATGCGGGTGCATTACCTGCTCCCGTTCGTATCGTAGATGAATCAATTGTAGGTGCTTCATTAGGTGCTGACAATATCAATTCTGGACTTTGGTCATTTGCCTTTGCATTATTGATTGTGTTGGTATATATGGTTTTCTATTATAACCGTGCTGGTTTGGTAGCGGATGCTGCTCTACTGATCAATATCTTCTTATTGATTGGTGCACTGGCCTCGTTAAAAGCAATCTTAACATTACCTGGTATTGCGGGTATTGTTTTAACTATAGGTATGTCGGTGGATGCCAACGTACTTATTTTCGAGCGTATTCGTGAAGAACTAAGAGGTGGAAAAGGTGTTAAAGGTGCCATTAAAGAAGGTTATGCAAAAGCACTATCTGCTATCTTGGATGCCAACATTACCACCTTATTGACAGGTATCGTATTGGCGGTGTTTGGAACAGGACCAATCAAAGGTTTCGCAACGACATTGATTATTGGTATCTTTACTTCATTCTTTGCTGCTGTTGTTATTACGCGTTTGATTATTACGGCGTTTACTGAGCGAGATAAGAAAGTGACTTTCTCATCTAAATTAACCGAGAACTGGTTTACTAAATCAGCAGTTCCTTTTGTTAGAAAAAGAAAAATGTTTTACCTCGTGTCTGCGGCAGTTGTTTTACTGGGTATTGGCTCATTAGTAACAAGAGGTCTAGACTTTGGTGTAGATTTTAGTGGTGGTCGTCAGTATAAGGTAGTTTTCCAAGAAGAAGCTGATTTTGATGGAATTCGTACGGTTTTAAAAGACAAATTTGATCAGAACGAACCAGGTGTTAAAATGGTAGATAATGACTTCACTGCATTGATCACTACAAAACACTTAATGGATGAAAATGCGGATGCTGAAAAGAATACGCAATTGAGTAATACGGTGGATTCCTTATTACGCGTTGGTTTAGCAGAATTAACGACTGGAGACCTTGTAATATCAGACTCGACCGAGGTTGTTGAAACTTTTGAAATTACGGAATCGAAAATGATCGCTCCAACCATTTCAAAGGATTTGAAAACGAATTCACTTTATGCAATTGGATTCTCATTATTGATCATCTTCTTATATATCGTATTCCGATTTAGAAAATGGCAATATGGACTTGGAGCATTAATTGCTATGGCTCACGATGTTTTGATTGTATTGTCAATCTTCTCAATTGCTTATGGATGGATTGGATTCTCGATGGAGATAGACCAAGCATTTATTGCGGCAATTCTAACAGTTGTAGGTTATTCAATAAATGATACCGTGGTTGTATTTGACCGTATACGTGAGTACTTGGGTCTTCATCCAAAGAAAGACCGCAAGGAAGTCATCAATATGGCATTGAACTCAACTTTAGGTCGAACGGTAAATACATCAGTCTCTACCTTCATTGTATTGTTAGTTATCTTTATCTTTGGTGGAGACGCAATTAAAGGCTTTGTATTTGCATTGATGATCGGTGTCGTTGTCGGTACTTATTCATCACTATTCATTGCAACGCCTGCAGTAATTGACTTTACAAGTGATAAAGAAGATAAAAAGAAATAGATTCTAATCATAAAGCTTAAAAGCCTTCCACATCCGTTTATGGCGGAAGGAAGGCTTTTTTTTTAGATGACATTATTATTTTTAAATAGCATTGGTGGTGGCGAAGTCATTTTCATCCTTTTAGCGGTGTTAATGCTCTTTGGCGCTAAAAGCATACCTGGACTCGCCAAAACACTCGGAAAAGGGATGCGAGAGATTCGTACAGCCTCAAACGAAATTAAAAGAGACATTCAAAATTCTGCGCTTGAAATGCGCAAGGATTTGAACATCGAAAATCCGCTCAATGATATCAAAAAGGAGATTGAGAAGGTGAATGAACCACAAGATTTTAAAAAGGATGATCCAGAAAAAACACTAAAAGCTCCTGAAAACACCAAAACAGTTGACTCACTTAAGAACGAGGATCAAGCATGATGTACTTCTTCTTGATATTGGGTTTAGTGACGCTGATCGTCGGTGGTGAATTTCTGGTAAGAGGGGCTGTTGGTATCGCTAAAAAGTTTCAAATTTCAACCCTCGTTATCGGAATGACGGTTATTTCTTTTGGAACCTCCGCTCCTGAATTATTTGTGAGCATCGGAGCTGCTCTAGACGGAAATGCTGAAATTGCAATCGGAAATGTTATCGGTTCAAATGTCGCCAACTTGGCATTGGTGCTCGGAATGACTGTTTTGATTTTACCTATAATTGTCGATCGAAATAGTAAGGTCATTGATTGGCCCATGATGATGTTAGCCACTATCCTATTTGCTTTATTTGCTATGGATGGCCATATATCGCGTTATGAAGGCGGAATTCTTTTCGCAATCCTCGTAGCTTTTACGTTTTTTCTCATTCGAAATTCGAGAAGAAGAAACAAACAATTAGCCGTTGAAGTGGCGGAAGATGATGATGAAATCAGTAAAGTCAAAGATCCGATATGGAAAGCTTTAGGTTTTACTTTAATTGGTTTAGTGGCCCTCTATTTTGGATCCGAATGGCTGGTCAACGGTGCGGTTGATATTGCTGAATCTCTAGGGATGGAAAAACGAGTGATTGCCGTGACTGTTGTTGCATTTGGTACTTCGGTACCCGAACTCGTCACTTCATTGGTCGCCGCGTTCAAAAAAGAAACGGATATCTCTATTGGAAATTTAATCGGCTCCAACATTTTTAATATCATGGCAGTGGTTGGTATAACTTCTATTATTCAACCAATGCCGGTTGAAGATAAGGCCATTCATTTTGATATGTGGTGGGTGGTTATTATCGCCGCAGCATTGCTACCAATGATGCTAATTGGTAAACGAATCGGACGTTTTAAAGGCGCTCTGCTGGTTGGTTCATATATTGCTTACATGATTATCTTGGTAATGAATCCCTAATCATCTATAAGGGTTTCGTACCTGAAATTCGTTATCTTCACTTAAACAGCTTCTTAAAAAGAAACGAATCGGATGAAATTGAAGAACTACGCATTTCGTACGGTGCAGATTCGCGACAACATTTTGATCTCTTTATTCCAGCGAATCATGACGCTTCAACAAAAACAATTTTTTTATTCATGGCGGAGCATGGTGCCTTGGTCCACTCCCCGATGACCCTATCCTTCTTTTTGACACACCGAGCATCGCTTTAAAACCTGATTTGTTGGCCGCGGGATATGCTGTGGCAGAAATGAAATACCGTTTAGCTTGTTATACTAATACTGAGGCAGATTTAACAGGAGACTCCAATTTTTATCTGGATCAAATGATGGCTGATGTTCAAACTGCCATTGACCAATTAAAATCGGAAGCAGGAACACTCAATATTGCTGCTGATCAATATGCCCTATTAGGCGAAAGTGCCGGTGCTCATTTAGCCCTTATGACTGCCTTAC
>Ga0181558_10002545_pt1 | contig 17199 bp, 14 predicted proteins | sample 011ome_22_FD_133754 | JGI IMG/M metagenome (GOLD analysis project Ga0181558, IMG submission 133754) | Coastal salt marsh microbial communities from the Groves Creek Marsh, Skidaway Island, Georgia - 011507BT metaG (megahit assembly) | ecosystem: Environmental > Aquatic > Marine > Intertidal...
CATCTGCTTGTGGCGGTGAAGCTTCATGCCATGATCGGAAAACATGAAGATAAAAGTATTCTCGTAGAGACCATCTTCCTTTAACTTGGCGATGACCTGCCCAACTTGCTCGTCGGTTTTTAGGAGGCAATCGTAGTGATGGGCAATCTCCTCACGAACAATCGCGACGTCGGGATAATATGGAGGAACCGGGACGACAGATGGATCAATAACTTTCTCCGCGCGCTTCCCGAGCTTGCCACCACCCAGTTGAATCTGGCCAAAGAAGGGCTTTCCATCCGGCTTATCTTTCAGGCAGTCCCCCTTCAAAAACGACCCCGGCCCCCAGCCGCCTTTGCTTCGCTCGAAATCATAGAGCTCCTCCACCGACCACTCGAAATTGTAGTCGTCTTTCCCTCCTTCATTGAAGGTCCAGAATCCAGCTTTACGAAATCGGATCGGCAAGGGAGTCGCCCACTTCGGCAAAACATTTTTGTCATATTCCCCCATCGATTTTCCCCGGAAATCAGACCGGCAACTCCGATGGTTGTGCGCACCAATCGTCGTTTGCATGTAACCCGTCACGATGGCCGAGCGCGTCGCCGAGCATACCCCGGCCGGAGTGTAGAACCGCGTAAACTTTGTTCCTTCCTTGGCGAGGGCATCGATGTTGGGTGTATCGATCACTTCATCGCCGTAGCAACCAAACCAGCCACTGACGTCCTCGAGATAAATCCAGAGAACATTGGGCTGTTCAGCTCCGCGAGCTGAAGAAATTCCAAAACAAACGCTTACAAAGAGGGCAACAAAACAGAAACGAGATAAAAAAGTCATCATTCCTCTATACAGCAGGCAGCCAGCGTTCGCGACCCCCTCGGTCCGGCGGGATTGCGGCTGAGTCATAAACATTCGATTTTCGCACGAAAGTATATCAGTCTGGAGCACAGTAATTCCCTCCCGATGGCAGGTAAGCAAAAAGACATTTCCCAAAAAACTCATTTTCGCGGATACGCCATTCCCGGCAGCCCCGCCCCCGGCGATTCCGAGGGGGATCCAGGTCTTGAAATTGGCGAAAACGAAACGCTCGACGTTCTCTGTGGGCACCTTCGCATCTTTCAACTCAAGGATGGGCACCGTTATTCCACCGACGATCTGCTGACGGCCTGGTATGGGACAACATGGTGCCCCAGTGCTAGGCGAATCCTCGATCTGGGAAGCGGCATCGGAACCGTTGCTATGGTAGCCGCGTGGCGTCTCCCGGGAGCAGAAATCGTCACTATTGAAGCTCAGGAAGAAAGCACTCCTCTCGCAAAAAAATCAGTTCGCTGGAATGGATTTGAAGACCGTTTTGACATTCGTCAGGGTGATCTGCGAAGCCCCGATGTTTTAGCAAAGGAGGAAAAGTTCGATCTCATTCTGGGCAGCCCGCCGTATTTCCCACTCGGAACCGGCGTCGTCAGCGACCATCCCCAAAAGGTTGCCTGCCGCTTCGAAGTGCGTGGAACAATAGCTGACTACTGCTCTACCGCTTCTCAACATTTGGAAAACGGGGGCATCTTCGCCTGCGTCTTCCCCGTCAATCCGGACGAGCAACGAGAGCGTGTCACTGAGGCTTCCAAAGCTGCCGATCTCACCATCGTGCGAGAGCGACACATCGTCCTTCGCGAAGGAGAACCACCTTTACTCGGCCTGTTTGTCATGTCGAGAAAATGCGACCTCCCGGAGTCCATGCACGATCAAATCTGGGTCGAGCCTCCGCTGGTGATACGCGCAAAGGACGGCACGATTCACCCGGAATATTCTGCGGTGAAGTTGAGCTTCGGCTTTCCACCCTGAACGCCCACCGTTTCACTCCAGCTCTTTTTCTGGATTCTCGACTTCCTTGCTTACATCATCGAAAACAATGCGACATTCTGGAATCGCAACATCCGAGCTCGTGATTTCCTCTGGGCCGGAGACAACACGTTCCTGAGCGCGTTGCCGTTGGAATTTCCTGTGGCAGAGTCTGGCAGACTAATGACGAAGGAGAAAACTGGGAGCAATCCGCTCACGGAATGAAATACGACTTTCTCCCGGAGGATCAGGGCGGATACGATTCCGAAAGCAAGGCCCCCACTGCATGGTCCAATGCCGCAGTCAGCCCGACCGATTCTGAGTCCAGCATCACTCTCCGATCTATCGCTCTGACAACGGAGCACGGGCCTGGAATGAGATCGAAAATGTGGCTCCCTCGAATTTTGGCTTCGTGGTTGCCGTCCACCCAAATGATCCCGACACGGCTTGGCTCGTTCCCGCGAAAAAAGACGAGCATCGCTATCTCGTGAATGAAGAATTCGTCGTCTCGAGAACGCAAGACGGCGGGAAAACTTTCGAAACTCTGCGCAAAGGATTGCCGAAAAAACCGGCCTTCGACCTGGTATATCAACACGCTCTCGCCGTGGATACGGGAGGTAAAATGCTGGTCATGGGCTCCACAACTGGTTCAGTTCGGGTGAGTGAAGATTCAGGTGAAAGCTGGATTCAGCTTTCGACTCACCTTCCATCCGTTTACGTTGTATCGAATTCATGAAACCTATACTACCAACATTTCTCATCGCTGTTCTACTGCTTCAGTTTTCGCTCCTTCCCGCCGACCCCAAATACCCGGCACCCAAATTCGAACTAATATTTAACGGCAAAGACCTCGAAAGCTGGGACAGTAAACCCGGCGCGTGGGAATTACGTGATGGCGAAATTTGGTGCACAGGAAAGTCAGAAGAAAAGAACTGGCTGATCTGGCGCGGCGACGAACCTGACAACTTCAGACTCCGCCTTGAGTTCAAATGGGAGAAAGGAAATTCCGGCGTGCAGGTTCGCAGTGATGATCTTGGCAACTGGCAAATTTTTGGATACCAGGTCGAAGTGGCCCAACAAGACAAGATGGGCCTGTGGCATCATTCTCTTTTTCCGGGAGACCATCCGAAAAAGAAAGCTCGGCACCTCATGACGACAGCAGGAGATACGGCAGTCATTTCCGAAGACGGAAAACGGAAAAACACCTCGAACAAAGAGCCCGCAAAAGTGCAAGCTAACTACAGAGAGAAGGAGTGGAACACCATGGAGATTATTGCCAAAGGCGACACTCTCATCCAGAAAATCAACGGCGTCGTTTTTGCAACGCTTACTGACAAAGACACCGAAATGAGCCGGAAGAAAGGTTTCATCGCTCTTCAGGATCACGGTAAAGGATGCATCGTCGCGTTTCGGAAAATCGAGTTGGCGAAGATTGTAATGCCGAGCATTGCGAAGTGATAGGCAAAATGAAGCTGTCGTTTTTCTTTATCCTCTCCCTGCTCGCGTGTGCGAGCCTCGCTTCATCCGCACCCAATCCACCCAACTTCGTCGTCATTTTTATCGATGACATGGGCTACGGCGATATTGGCCCATTCGGTTCCGAGCTTAACGAGACTCCGCATCTCGACCGGATGGCTGCGGAAGGGAGAAAGCTGACTTCCTTTTATGTGGCATCTCCCGTCTGCACTCCGTCGCGAGCGGCCCTCATGACGGGATCCTATCCGCAGCGAGTTGGATTAGAGCGCGGATCCGATCACGCAGTTCTCTTTCCCGGAGACCCCCACGGGCTGCATTCTGACGAAATCACCATTGCGGAAACGCTGCAAAAGGCGGGCTATGCGACGGGGTGTTTCGGCAAGTGGCACCTCGGAGATCAGCCGCAGTTTTTGCCTACCTCGCAGGGATTCGACACCTACTATGGGATCCCCTACTCCAACGACATGTGGCCTGGCCTCAAGCGATGGAAGTTTCCCGATCTCCCCATTCTTCGAGACACCGAAGTGGTGGATGTCGTCGAAGATATGGACGAGCAGGCTGAGCTGTGTCGTCTTTTCACGGAAGAAGCCGTGAAATTCATTCGAACCAACAAAGACAAACCCTTCTTCGTCTATCTTCCCCATGCTTTCGTTCACGGCCCGCGACAGGCGTCACCAGAATTCATGGAGGACGGAAAAACAGTGGAGACGTCTCAAGTGGAGGAAGTGGACTGGAGCGTCGGCCAGGTTCTGGACACACTGCGCGATGAGAAACTCGCGGCCGACACGCTGGTCATCTTTACCTCCGACAATGGGCCTGCTGGCGGCTTATCTGCCGGGCCGCTCCGAGGCCGAAAAGGCTCCGCATTCGAAGGCGGACATCGCGAACCAACAATCGCGTGGTGGCCGGGCACGATTCCGTCGGGCACGGCATGCGACGAACTCTGCACGGCAATGGACCTGCATCCCACTTTCGCGAAAATGGTTGGAGAATCCATGCCCTCGGATCGCGTAATCGATGGAAAGGATATTGCGCCTCTCCTGCTTGGTGAAGAAGGTGCAAAAACTCCGTACGATCGATTCTTCTATCAGCAAGGAGGGAAACTCGCCGCGGTTCGATCAGGCAATTGGAAGCTCTTCACCAATGGCCAACTTTATAACCTTGCTGAGGACATTGGAGAAAAGAGCAATGTCGCAGAGCAGAATCCTGACAAAGCCGCAATGCTCCAATCGATGCTGGAGGCATTTCGAAAAGACATTTCCGAAAACTCCCGCCCCGTCGGAACTGCTCCAGATTCTCGCACGCTCGTTCCGCGCCCCGGCGTGAAAGGAGAAAAAGGTTTTATCCCGACCTTACAATTGGGAAAATCGGGGTAGCAGCCGGGTTAGCTAACCGCCACCCGCAAAACATCGTATCCGTTGACTCGAGTATATTCCGCCTCGTGTTCGACGTGCTCAACTTCCTCCTCAATCTTCAACGAAACACCGCGGTCGCAGAGCTTCTGGAGCAAAGTCCGAATGATGAGTCGGGCGTGAGGCGCACCGAGGCAGAGGTGCTTTCCAAATCCGAACGCGACATGAGGATTCGGCTTTCGGTCGAGTTGGATATCGTGCGGATTCTCAAAAACCGTTTCGTCGTTGTTGGCCGAAGACCAGCAGAGCGATACGCGACCTTTCGGCTTTACTTCAAATCCGTGCACATCGGTCGTCACCGGACAGGTCCGCCCAATGTGAGTCAGCGGAGTGACGACACGGAAAAACTCCTCACTCGCCGCCACAATATTTTTGGGACTCTCCCGCAAGTAATCGAATGCCTCGGGATGCTTGGCGAGATAAGCAATCACGCAAGAGATGGAATGAATGATCGTGTCGCGCCCACCCGCGAACGTGAGATTTCCAAATCCCATCATCTCGTCGCGAGTCAGTTTTCGACCCTGGTATTCTGCCTTTGTGAGGGCACTGAAAAAGTCTTCTCCTGGATCTGCCTCTGCCTTGTCGAAAGCTTCGTCCAGGTATTCTTCGAGCACATTTCCCCTCTGCTCGCAGTCCGCTTCATCCTCTCCGTCTTTGAAAACGTGTATTCCCCAGCCTGTCCAGATCTCAGCCTCTTCTTCCGGCATATCGAGTAGATAGGTAAGCGCACGTGACTGAATCGGGAGAGAAAATTCGCGGACGATTTCGATAGAATCCTGATTTCTCGCTCGATCAATAAATTCGTTTATGAGAGCCTCGACCTTTGCGATCATCTCCGGGTCTTTAGGGCGCTTAAAGAATGGCTCGACGATTTTCCGGTATTCCGTGTGCTCGGGCGGATCAACCTCAATGGGGAGCTGTCGCATTCGGCGTAGCTCCTCCTCCGAAGGAATCGGAACGCGGAAAGGAGCGTCGGAGCTGTATCTCTCCCAGTCTTTGCAAGCCTCCCGAAGATCGGCGTGACGAAGAATCATGGGAACGGTTTCACCCTGAAAATCACATGGAAGAACGGGGCATTTTTTCCGCTGCTCGTTAAAGGGGTCACTGGTTTTATCCATGAGGAAACCCTAGAGAGTTTCCCAGCACTGACAAATCGCCTTTTCCGATTTCATCAAGATTGCATGGGAAATTCATAGTAGGTTCACATTCGAGAGCAAAATTTGCTCATGAATATTTCACGACGAAAGAGTATCGCCCGCATTCTTTTCTATGGCTCACCACTAGCCAGCTTTGGCTACGGGAGTCTGATTGAAAAGCGATTGGTATCGGTCACAAAAAAGGAGATACCGCTGCAAGAGGCTCATGGCAGCCTCGATGGTTTTCGCGTCGCAGTGATGGGAGACTTTCATCATGATGACTTTGGCGACAATGACCTGATTCGACGAGCCGTTGAGGAAATCAACGCGGAGGGCGTCGACCTTGTCATGCTGGTCGGTGACTTTGTTTCGGAAGACCCACGCGCTCTTTCGCCACTCTGCAATGAACTGCAAAACCTTCGCCCACGACTCGGATCGTTTGCAGTCCATGGCAACCATGATCGCTGGCACGTCGGCAGCGTTCTCGGAAAACACCTCATTGACGCTGGGATTCGTCTGCTCTCCAACGAGTCGGTGGAATTCACCGACGTCGTCGTCGCCGGGCTAGATAGCATCTGGGGTGGAAATCCTGATCTGCCCGGCACTTTCAAAAATGCGGGAAAGGACAAACCGATTATCGCAGGCTGGCACGAGCCCGACACTTTTAACCTCTACCAAGATCCCCGTGTCGCCCTTCAGGTTTCCGGACACACCCATGGCGGACAGATCTGCGCACCAGTGAAGGGTCCCATTCTCCTGCCCCGTTACGGCAAGCTATACCCCTACGGACACTACCAGAAAAACGGCAACTCCCTCTTTGTTACCCGGGGGATTGGGACATTGACGATTCCCGCGCGCTTTCTTTGCCAACCGGAAGTGGCGATATTGACTCTTCGAGGAACGAACCGAACTCCTGTGTAGTATTACGTTTCTGCGAAGCGCACATCGATCACGTAATTGCTCTCGCGATGAATTTTTGGGATATTTCGGAGTTAAATGATCGAATTGGCCGATAGATCACGACGCTCCGTTCTCAAGATCGGTGCGCTCGGACTGGGAGGAGGGGTTTTCACCCTCCCGCAGTTTCTTGCGGCCAAATCCATCCAGCCCGGCCTCGTGAAGGATCGCTCTGTCGTTTTCCTGTTTATGCATGGAGGGCCCTCTCAGACAGAGACCTTTGATCCGAAGATGGATCAACCATCCGGGATTCGTTCTGCTACGGGAGAGATCTCGACCTCTCTTCCCGGAGTCACCTTTGGATCTACATTTCCCAAGCTTGCCAAGCTGGCTCACAAGCTAGCCATAATTCGCTCTTTCACCACGGGAACGGGCGCGCATGACATCAAACCCATCGTGGGGAAAAACTCTCTCGGGGCTAACATTGGCTCTCTCTACGCTCGAGTTGCCGGAGCGAATGATCCCACCAGTGGAATCCCGAGAAATGTCGCGCTCTATCCAAAGGCCGTTGATCCGGAGGCCATGCCGATGATCAAGAAATTCGGAGACTTTGCAGACCCCGGCCCACTTGGCGCTGCCTTCTCTCCGTATGAAGTTGGGGAAGGCGGGGCGATGCAGTCGGACATGACATTACGAATGGCGCGCGACCGGATGGAAAACCGAAGAGCTCTTCTCAAAGACCTTGACCGGGCCAAGCAAAGCCTCGACTCGGGAAATGCGGAAGCGATGGGAAACTACCAATCGCAAGCTTTTGACATGATTCTCGGAGGAATCTCTGACGCGTTTGATCTTTCCAAAGAAGATCCAAAAACACTGGCAAGATACGATACTGCTCCGCTCGTGAATCCGAACTCGATTCGAAAAGTGTGGAACAATCATCAACGCTATCGGGATCACAGTCAGACTATCGGAAAACTCATGCTTCTCGCCCGGCGTTTGTGTGAGCGAGGTGCTGGATTCATTACCGTGACGACGAACTTCGTCTGGGACATGCATGCCGACAAAAACAACGCTACCGTGACTGAAGGCATGGACTATGTGGGCGCGCCCTTCGACCATGCCGTGAGCGCTTTCATCGAAGATGTCGAGGCACGAGGGCTCAGTGAGAAGATCCTACTCGTCTGCTGCGGCGAGATGGGGCGCAATCCAGTTATCAACAAAAACGGCGGCCGTGACCATTGGGGAAAACTGGCCCCGCTGATTCTTTACGGTGGCGGCCTGAAAACAGGGCAGGTCATTGGACACAGTGACCGAAAGGGAGGAGAGCCCGCATCCAACCCGATCCTGATGGAAAACCTGACTGCAACCCTCTTGCATTCCCTTCTCGATCCGGGAGAAGTTCGTCTCGTGGATGGCCTGAGCAATGATGTAGTCACGACCATGACATCGTCTCAGCCAATTCGGGAATTGATCTGAGCTCAGTCTTTGGTTTGGGATTTCGCGAGAGCCGAGAGAACACCGTGAAGCAGTTTGACCTCCTGATCATTAGGCAAGGCACGCGCGAAGATGCTACGCAGTTGTCGGACACTGTGAGGTTTCATTTCTTCGGTCAGGAAAAAGCCAGTCACTTCGAGTTGTGATTCGAGCCGGGCGAGGAAGTTTGAGATTTCGGCCCGGGTTGCTGGCGGCTCGTGCTCGACTCCCTCGTCGCCTGCAAGCTGCTTCTTCCATTCCCAACCAAAAAGCAGAACGGCCTGGGCCAGATTGAGGGATGGAAAATCTGGATTAGTTGGGAAGCGCACGAGAAGATCTGCTCGCGAGATCGATTCTCGATCCAGGCCCGACGCCTCCGGCCCGAACAATATCCCAATGCGACTTCCCGAGTGACTTGCAATTTCTGCGGCGGCCGTGTCGACTGACGCGACGGGTGTGCCACCTGCCCGATCTCGGGCCGTTGTTGCGAACACACGCTGGCAATCAGCAATCGCATAATCGAGCGTTTCGAAGACCTCAGCATTTTCAATGACAACATCTGCGTCCGCTGCAGTCGCCTTTGCGGATTCCTGCGGCCATCCGTCTCGCGGTGCAACGAGTCGCAACTGCGTTAGACCACAGTTCAGCATCGCACGCGCACACATTCCGATATTTTCTCCCATCTGCGGATGGACGAGGATGATCACAGGCTGTTCGTTGCCGGACATGATTCAATGTGCGAGGTTTGAGCGAAATGGAAGTTCCTGAAGAAATTATCTGCGTCGATTGTGGCCAATCGGCCCATCGTCTTACCTACCCACCCGAGGAAGGCTGGGAAGTCGGCGATATCGTCGCGTATCGTTGCGCAGGCTGCAACGACCGATGGGACCTGATTGTCGAAGAAGACGACGGTCAGACTCCTGACCACTTTGTTTCCTACGCCGCAGAAGCAAGAGCAATCCTGGAATCTCGCCGTGACCAAAAGGGAGATGCCAAATGAAGCGGGAAAAACACATTCTCCTTTTCGATAGCGATTGCCCAATGTGCACTTTTCAGAGCCGCACCCTGGCCTGGCTCGATTGGCTCAACTGCGTCGAGATGGTCGCTCTGAAGAGTGAACGAACAAAAGAGATCGCTCCCGACATTACGCGAGAGGATTTGCTTGAAGCAATTCACTGCATCACCCCCGATGACGAGATTCATCGCGGAGCCCGAGCGTTTCGCTTTCTCGGCATGCGTATCCCTTTGCTGATACCCGTTGGGCTTTTCCTCTGGCTACCCGGCGTGATCTGGGTTGCCGAAAAAGTCTACGCTTTCGTTTCCCGGAATCGCCACTTTTTCAGCAAAATATTCGGCTGCAAAGGAGCCTGCGCAATCATGCCCGAGAAGAAAAACGAAGGCTAAGGCGGTAGAGCCGAGTTGACCCAGAAATTTGCGCCCATTCGCGAGTCCGCAGGCCATTCGTTTCAATTCGCGCTGCCTTCAGAGCGCCTAACAAAAGTCTTAAACGCGAATGAAGCGCGAATACCCGCGAATGAAAAAATCCCATAGCCTTCGATCTTTTCAGGGCTGTGAAGCGGTAGTTTCTGGATCAGATGACTTCGATTCTGCCTCTTTCGGCTGCGAATCTGCCTCCGGCTTTTTCAAAGTCGCCTTCACCATGATGGCGGAACGCCCCTTGTCGGGATCCTTCGCTCCGAAGAACTGATTCGCGAACTCGTCACTGGCACCCTCGAACCCGTAGAACCGGCCCGTTTTATTTCGCGGAATAGAAATCGTCGTTCGGAATTGTCCCAGATCAACCGACTCGGGCTCGCGCTCTGATTCAGCGACCTGCTCCGGGTGAACTTCCAGTCGGGGAATCACATCCAATTCAACGGCACCGAGGTGAACCCGCGGACGAATCACAATTGAGGTCGTGATCCTGGTCGTGGAAATGATCGGAAAATTGATCGAACCCGCGTCGATGAAGGGATTGAAAAAAACAGGGTTGGCGACATTCCCGTTTACCGGGACGGTTCCCACACCGCCTGCTGGAAGAATCGCGGAGCCATAGTTGATGAATCCCTCGAACTCGGTGTGCTCGGTATTGATATCCATGGTGATCGTGCCATCCGGATTGATTGTGCTCGTTGTCTCGCTGGTCACGCCAATATTGCGTTTTTGAAATTTCGTCGGCGTTGCCGGAATGACGGTGTATCCACCACCCGGTTGGACAATAATCGTCGGGGGGGTGTATGCTGTTGGGAACGGCACTTCCTGCGCTACGGTGATCGATTTCCTCCGGGGTAGCCCAGTGACAAATTGAAAATCGAGCGCCACATCGGCCTGAGGAAAAGCCGCGACCGCGATGGCCTGCTCTGCCGCGAGAATTCCCTGCGGGGTATCAATCACGAGAACCGCGCTCTTGGCAGGGAGAAGAACAAACTTTCCCGCTGGAGAAAGGGCTGACTTCAGGACCGGGCGAACCGTTTCGAGATCGGCAAAACCAACGTCGATTTCTTTTTTGATCGTGCTCTGGCCAAAGCTGGACATTCCAGCAATGCTCCAGAATACGACCACGAGGAAGAGTCTGACCGGATTCATAGACACAGTGTGCCCCCGAAATACAGTTTTCGGAAGAAAAAAGGGGGAGCCTAAAAACGAAAAAGGGCGGCCCGAAGACCGCCCTTTTGAAGAAGGTTAGGTAAAATAATCGTTACTCAACAGCGCCTTCCAAACCGCCGGTAAACTTCTCACGCCTCGGCATCATGGCCTGCGAGAACTTCCGCTTTATATCCACCTTTAGATCGGAAGTAGAACCACATTCCGAGATAGCAGATCAGCATAAATGCTGGGAAAACCGCAATCTTGGCAAGTGCGTCGAACTGACCAGCCTGATTGGCAGTAGCGATCGCTGCAGTTGCTGTCTCATCCGCAATCGCAGCCGCCTTTTCGGGGTCGATTGCCTCGTAGTCACCTAGAATGTATTTCTTCCCGACGAGAACAGATTCAGCAATCTCAGGTGTCTCGGCCTGAAGCTTTGCACTGGAAGTTTTTTCCTGCACAGCCCCAATGAAAGGAAAGCCAAGGACGCCAACTGCGATCATCCCGATTCCGGAAATCGCGTTCAAAGTAAGCGCGCCACCTTTCGGACACTGCTCAGCAGTAATACCCAGCATACAAGGCCAGAAGAATGTCTTTCCAAATCCATAGAGAGTTGCTGCAGCGAAAATCACGCCAAGTCCAGCCCCTCCCGTTTTGGAGAGCGCGAGCAGACCTGCAATAGCGAGCACCGCACTGATAACGAGAACGCCAACCGGAGAAAGCTTGTGAACGATAGGTCCAGCGAAGAAGCGAAGAACCATCATGATTGCTGAAGTGTAGACAAGTACCCAGCCAGCGTTGAAACCAGCTTCTTTCATTGGGTGCTCCATCAGACCACTAATCCAGCCATCCGTTCCGATCTCAGTCGTGGCCAAAGGCATCATGATGATAATGACGAGTGCCATGATGGGGCGACCGATGCTCTTCGTGTAAACGCCGAAGAAGATTGTGAGAATCGCTGTCAGGGCGATAACGACAACTTTCGACCATCCGAATACTTCGCCGAGCTGCCAGAAAATCAGGCCAAATCCGACGAGAGCTCCGAATGCTCCGAATTCGGCAAGCATTTCCCGATAGGTAACACCAGCTGCTTCTCGCTCATTGACCGGGAATTCCGCACGGATCAGCATGACAAGATAAATGACTGCAGGAACTGCGATCACACCAACGACGAGACGCCAGTCGCCACTCGAGGCGACATCAGCCATCGCGATAGTAATAAGTCCCGCAAGAACAAGACCGCCGGGCCATCCCGCGTGGAGAATGGTGAGCCATTTCGTTTTCTCCTTGTTGAACATCGTGGCAACAACCGGGTTGATGAATGCTTCAACCGTTCCGTTACCGAGGGCAAGAATGATTGACCCCCAATAGAGGAGCGCATAACCCTTTTCCTGAGCCGCAGCAAGTGCCTCGCCTTCGACTCCGTTAATGGCACTGTATGCCATGCATGCCATAACTACGTAAATCGCATAGCAGGCGAAAGAAAAGATCATCGACACGCGGTATCCGATCTTGTCGATAATAAGGCTGAAAAGGATAATCGAGATGGCGAAAGGCCAAACTCCAGCACCTTTCAGGGCTCCGACCGTTCCTTTGTCCAAGTTAAAGTCTCCAGCAAATCGAACGTCACAGAGATACATTCTCGTGAAGAAGGCGAAAGCTGTCGCGATCAGGGCAATGAAACAACCCCAAAACAGGGTCATGGATGGTTTTTGTTCACTCATAATTGGTTCAACTAAAGAATCCAGCTCTCGGGGGTTAGGTAAAATGACGGAGCGGGGAAAGCGTTTCTTACCAAACCGGCACGGTTCCACAAGCATAAATCGCAACGAAATCGCGCATTACCCGACCCAACCCCGTCGAGTCACGCACCTGATAGGGTTGTCTCATCAATCTAACCCTGTTTATCAAAATTATTAATTCTTGCAATTATGAGATTTCTATCTAATAATTTCAGTCGTTACCGCGATTTATCTCATGCGTGATCAAACTTTGTCCCATTCTGGAATCGAAATTCCGGAAAATCCTTTCTCCGAAGATGTTTTTGACGATCATTCGGAAAGTTTGCCGGGTGTTGCGCAAATGCACTACCAGACCTTCTCGAAAATTGTGGAGGATGTGGAGTCACTCGCGATTCACTCCCACGAAAGTCGGGAATCTGCTCAGTTAGGGAAAACGATTCTGGTCACAGCCCCACGCGCTGGATATGGAAAATCGCACCTTACTGCACGCCTTCGGCAGCATCTGCGTTCTGCTGCGACCACTTTGACTCTTCCACTTGATCCGTCGCGGCCTGTCACCTGGCCTGTCGGGCTTTCGTCGATTCTCCGGCAGTTCTACCAGGAGACCGGAACTCGATCGGGAGCCAATTCACAGTTCGAAGAGGCGGGTCGCTTTCTCCTCGCCCAAGTCGTGCTGAGCCAGCTTGCAGGCGGAAACCTGAATCCAAAAGACTGTCCAGCTGACGAGGCTCGCCTGCGCTCAGAGTTCGTCGAAATCTTTTCGTCCGAATCTTCCCCGAAGATGCTGGCCTGGATCGACAAGCGCGCCAGCGACATCAGCCGCGAAGCCTCACCCGAATTTTTGCGACAGCTGGGTCTTTCCCGCAATGAGCTGGGATTCTGGATCCGATTGATCATCGATTTCAACCTGCGCGGCGACGGGGCTCTGGATCCTCTTCGCGGACTTTCCAATGGAGAAGCGAGAGAGCGACTTTTACAGTGGCTGCGCATCGCTACCTTCTATCGTCCCGCCCTTATCGTTGCGGACGGACTCGATGGATTTTTTCACTCGGAGACTGCGGGCATGGAGATCGCGGAGATGCTCACAGGCATCCGGGAATCAGTTCCTCGCTCGATTACTCTGGTATCGATAAACGAAGACGTGTGGGAGTCCGTTTTCGAAAACCTCCTTCCTTCGGCTTGGATCGATCGCATCACGGGGGAAACGGAACGACTCCGCCCCATCGATCCGGAATCCGCATCCGAAATGATTCGCCAACGTCTTGAGAAGACGAGCATGAATCCGGTTGGCATTCAGCGATTCCTCGATCGACTTGAGACCGATCACCTCTGGATCGACTCGGAGACTCGCCTTTATCCTCGCGGTGTGATTCGTCAGGCGCGTGACCTTTGGGAATCGGATGCTGCTGCGTTTTTCAAAATCGAAAAAACAGAGCAGGACACAGTCGAAGACATTCCAGAAAAACCACTTTCGGAGCTGACGGACAAAGAGGCTTTCTTCAGAGCGTTGCAGGAAGATCGTCCCGCTCCAGCACAGCCTGAGATTGACCGTGGACCGCCAACGCCTCAACAAGCCCCTTCGGAGGGCTTTATTCCTCCGATTCCCGATAATCGGGAAGTTTCTTCAACAGCCCCAACCAGGCCGATTCCGACCGCGAATCAAAATCCCTTTTTCCAAAGCGCTCAACCAGTTGCCCAGCAGGCTGAGCCGGGCGGCACTTCGGCTGGCAGCACGCCGCTGCCTACTACGGCGGATCAGTTGGCGGATATTGATTCTATCATCGCAGATATTCGAGGAACCGGAAACTCCGTCGTCAGCGAAACGCAGCCGATTTCAAAGGAGACTCCGATATTCCCGGTTCCTACGGATTCTCCGCAACCAGCTGTGCCAATTCAAAGCCCGGCACAGCCTAACCCTCTTGAGAACCCTGCCGCTGCATTTCAGGCGGGCGACCTCCATGTAAAACCGGCGGCACCTGCTGGAAATGGAACCCCGATAAAAAAACCAGCCACTGCCGCGGTGTCTCCGACCACTGCGCCGATTCAGCAAGTGCCGACCGACGTCGCGCCGACCGATGTCGCGCCACCGAACATCCGGACCATTCTTCGGGACGAAGAGCAGCGACTCCAATCAGGCCCGGCTCTCCAACTCGACCTCGAGCGAATGGAGCAATTCATCCGATCCATGGGTGCACTCCATCCGGGACTGTCCCAAACAGAAGGGCGCTTCCCAAGCAGCCGCTTGGTCTGCCTTCGCTGGCATGTCCGAAGCCAATCTATCCTGCTCGGTTTTGAGTCACCTCAGAATGTGTATTTCTGGAACAATTTGCTGCAGCAATCTCTAGCATCGAATCGCGACGAAAAGATCGCTGTTTTCTCTCACGATTCCGATCCTTTCGACCCCAAGCTTTTCGCCAGCTTCGGATTCAATCCTGCTGTCACACAAAGTCGCATCGACATCGTTCGGATGAATGATCGTGAGTTGGCAATGATCTATGCCGCTGAGTCGGTCTACCTGCGGTTCGTCGAAACTCCGGAATCCAATCGTGCGATTCAGTTCATCACTCGCCACCTCGACCCGTTGTGGAGAAGAATCAGCCGACCAATTGCATAAAGGAGCTACGAGTTCTCTTTCCGAATTCGAGTTACTGCCAAAAGGAGAAGAAGCAAGCTTCCCGGTATGAGTCATAACGGGCGAGCTCTCATTCTACCAGCGACCCTTTGCCTAGCATCTACCTGTTTCCTTAGCTGCGAAAAACCCAGCCAGAAAGAACCGGAAAAGGAGATAGTCGAGGAAGTGGTTTCAGAGGCCCCGCCGAAGAGTGAGTTCCCGTTTTTCCATACACTGACCGACTCACAGGGGCGCAGCATCAGGGCAGAAGTTCTTGGCCGCGATGCCTACACCGTGACAATTGTTAGAACGAGAGACAAAAAGAGATTCACCCTGTCTCTCGATGGTTTGGCTCCTGTAGACGAGACCTTCCTGCGCCAACTTCCGATAACCGAGCCTCGACCTGGGGATCCTGTCACGGTCGAAAGCCCCAGTCACCAACGTGAATCGAAGCGCAAAGCGATTGAAGAGAAAAAACCACGGGCTATGAAAAATTGCTGTTGGGCAGGCTCGAAGACAGTAACAAAGAAATTAAGGATCTTCGGGAGGAATTGTCCGACATGGATCCGAATACGATTCGCTCAAAATCCCTTTCCGAACGCATTCAGAAATTGACGGCAGAAATGGCAGAGATAAATAGACTGATCGACGAAATCGACTGATCGAAACCGCTGTTTCTCTTCACTTGTTCTTTCGCTTTTTCAGGATGGCTTGAATGGCCTTCGCCTCCGATTGCTCGTCGAATTCCGGATTGGCTTTCGCAGGCACCGGCGCCTGAATCGACTTGCGCCAGGAAACGAGATCGGCCTGCAACTCGGATAAAACATCAGATTCCTTTTCCGCCAGGTTCTGAGTCTCCCCGATGTCATCTTCAAGGTTGTAAAGTTCGAACTCCCCTCTCTCGAAGTATTCATGAAGCTTCCACTTTCCTTTCCGAATAATGGAACAGGGGCGGGAACGAAACAGAGGATCACGTTGCTCATCGCTTGTGGAAGGACTGTAACTCTGGAGGTAGGCAGGAAAATGCCAGAACAGAGCCCGCTCCGCCAAATCGTGCGATTCGCCTCGCAGCAGCGGAACCAGGCTCACTCCGTCGAGCGGCTGCCCCTCGGGCAGATCAACTCCTAACATTTCACAAAACGTAGGAAACACGTCGACTCCGGAAACGGGAGTATCATTGCTTTGCCCTCCCTCAACTACGCCCGGCCACCTCACGAACATGGGAACTCGAATTCCTCCTTCATAGTAGGTTCCCTTGTAGCCCTTGAGCGGGGCCATGTCCGTAGCAGGGCCATAGCCGCCATTGTCCGAGAAAAACACGATAATGGTGTTCTCCATTACTCCAGTTTCTTCCAGCGTTCGCATCAGCCTGCCGACACCACGATCAACCGTTTCAATCATGGTCGCCATGGCGACATGATCATGCAATTCTCCTGACTCTTTGGCCGCGTATTTTTCGACAAACTCACGATTTGCATTAAGCGGAGTGTGGACTGCAAAAAGCGTCAGATACAGCATCCAGGGATTGCTTTCGTTTCCTCTGAGAAATGAGTCGGCATGACCAATAATCGTATTGGTCAGATACTCATCGTCCGCTACTTCACCGAGGTTGGGAACTTTGGGGTGCGGCGGATAGTATCCTCTCGGCGGACTGCCCGAGTGGGTTCCCGCTATGTTGACATCGAATCCGTAGGGAATGGGATCGTCACTGAGGTGCCACTTGCCCATTGTAGCCGTTTTGTATCCTTCCCCCTGAATGCACTCAGCCCATGTCGAGATTTCCAGATCAAGCGTACTCACACCCGGAATGTGCTCCAGTCGTCGATGGGCGGCTTTCCCCCTCGGAGTCGTGCCCACGTTAAAAATCTGGTGGCGCGGCGAGTATTGTCCGCTAAGCAGGCATGCCCGGGCCGGAGCGCAGTTTGCGGCTGCCGAGTAGGCATTGGTAAAAATCATCCCCTCTTTCGCAAGCTGATCCAGGTTGGGAGTCTCGTAGAAATCAGACCCCATATAGCTCGTGTCTTTCCAGCCAAAATCGTCGAGAAAGATAAAAA
>Ga0181558_10002555_pt1 | contig 17167 bp, 11 predicted proteins | sample 011ome_22_FD_133754 | JGI IMG/M metagenome (GOLD analysis project Ga0181558, IMG submission 133754) | Coastal salt marsh microbial communities from the Groves Creek Marsh, Skidaway Island, Georgia - 011507BT metaG (megahit assembly) | ecosystem: Environmental > Aquatic > Marine > Intertidal...
ATGTCAGGTCTTTCAACGACTGGAGCAACAGTTTTAGACAATATTGAAGAGCTTCCACATGGAATGCTCTTTTGGCGAAGCATGACCCAATGGATCGGAGGAATGGGAATCATTGTATTGACCATTGCGATTCTTCCATTATTGGGTATTGGTGGTATGGAATTATTTGTGGCAGAAGCTCCTGGTCCGACGAAAGATAAAATTCATCCAAGAATCAAAGAAACGGCTAAAAGACTCTGGGTGATCTATGTTTTCCTAACTGTTATGGAAACGATTATTCTACTTTTTTGCGGTATGAATTTCTTTGACGCCATTAACCACGCATTAACAACCAATTCGACAGGTGGTTTCTCGACCAAACAAGACAGTATTGCGGCATTTAATTCTCCATTAATCGAGGCAGTCATTATCTTTTTCATGTTTGTTGCGGGAACTAATTTTACCCTTCTTTATTTCGGATTTAAGGGTAAGTTTTCGAAATTTTGGAAAAATGATGAATTTAAATGGTATTTGGGAGCAGTAATTTTACTTATCGCGCTACTTACACCTGTTGTTCACGCTAATACTGACGGGACATTTCTAAGAGCTTTTAGAGAAACTTCTTTTCAAGTAGTCAGTACCATTACCACAACGGGATACGCCTCGGCAGACTTCACCACATGGGGTTCTTTGGCTACTTTTATTTTCTTTTTATTGCTATTCTCAGGCGCCTCTGCTGGTTCTACCTCTGGTGGAATCAAAATTGTACGTATTGTCGTTTTGATGAAAAATGGCTTTTTAGAATTTAAAAAACGTTTACATCCAAATGCTGTCATTCCGGTGTACCTCAATAAACAAAAGGTGCCCAGTCACATTATTTACAATCTTTTGGCCTTTATTTTTCTCTATCTTTTTGTCTTTGTATTAGGATCGGTAGTGATGACTGGCTTGGGTGAAAATTTCGAAGTCGCTATTTCTTCTGTCGCAACATCGCTTGGAAATGTTGGTCCTGGTATATCAGATATCGGTCCTTCCCACACCTTCTCTGCAATTTCACCAGCCGGTAAATGGTTGCTCTCTTTCCTTATGTTATTCGGACGACTTGAGTTGTTTACCGTTGCATTACTCTTCACGCCCTATTATTGGCGAAGAAATTAATCGCATTCTAACACAGATTAAACCACTATTACTTGCCTTTTCTTTTACCTTTGTAAGAGATGCAAACACCCAAAAAAATACTGAAAGAGGTTTTCGGATTTGACGAATTTCGACCGCTACAGGGAGATATCATTGAATACGCAATGAGTGGACAAGACGCCGTTGTGGTTATGCCTACTGGCGGTGGTAAATCGATTTGTTTTCAGATACCTGCGCTACTCTTTCCGCATACAACAATAGTCATTTCACCGCTCATTTCTTTGATGAAAGACCAAGTAGAATCATTGAAAGCAAATGGTGTTGAAGCTGCTTTTTTCAATAGCTCACAATCTGAGTTTGATAAGCGTATTATTGTGGATCAATGTATTGAAGGTAAAGTAAAGCTACTTTATGTATCTCCAGAAACTTTTATCCATGCTTTTGATCATTGGTTAAAAGAAGTACCCGTTTCCTTTATCGCTATTGACGAAGCGCACTGTGTTTCTATGTGGGGACATGATTTTAGACCTGAATACGGTCAAATAAAAATGGTGCGCAAACATTATGACAATGTGCCCTATATGGCGCTCACAGCAACCGCAGATAAAATTACAAGAAAAGACATTGCGCAGCAGTTGGGCTTAAACGACCCTCAATTGTTTCTTTCTTCTTTCAATCGCGACAATCTCAGTCTCGCCGTTCGTGGACATGTCCCAAAAAAACAAAAAGAAAAGGAGGTTCTAGCGTTTTTGAACAATCGACCAGATGAAGCAGGTATTATCTATTGTTTATCGCGAAAAGAAACAGAGCAATGGAGTCAATTTTTGCAATCAAAAGGTTATGATGCCCGGCATTACCATGCCGGATTAAGTAATGCTGATCGAGATCATGTACAAGAATCATTTATTCATGATGATTGTCAAATCATTTGTGCTACGATTGCTTTTGGAATGGGTATCGACAAACCTAATGTCCGTTGGATTATACACAATAATTTACCTAAAAACATTGAAGGGTATTATCAAGAAATTGGACGTGCAGGGCGCGATGGTTTGCCAAGCGACACGGTTCTTTATTATAATTATCGAGATGTTGTTTTACTCAATGATTTTGTTCAAAACGGCGATTTGCAATCTACCTATCGTGAAAAAGTGCAACGCATGGTGCAATACGCTGAGGCGACTACCTGTAGAAGAAATATACTCCTCTCCTATTTTGGAGAATTAAATGATACTTCCTGCGGCAACTGCGATAATTGCATCTCACCACCTGAATTATTTGACGGCAGCCAATTAGCGCAGATGGCTTTATCGGGCATAATCCGCGCGAAGGAAAATGTTGGACTCAATACACTTATCAACCTTCTTCGCGGAGCGAAGAGCATGGATGTTTTTGAAAACAATTATCATCAATTAAAAACCTATGGAGTCGGCGCTGAACATAGTTTTAGAGATTGGCAGCATTACCTAAACCAAATGATTAACCTGGGCTTGATGGAAATTGCTTATGACCAGCACCTCAAATTAAGAGTAACAGCTTTCGGAAATGCAGTTTTGAAAGGTGAGAAACAAATTCGAATTTCCAAACCCGTTGAGAAAGCGAAACAAAAAGCAGGGGCAAGTAAAAAAGAAAAAGCAGCTGCAAAAGCTGATCCAGCCGATCTTTTAACACAGGATTTAAAGTCCTTTAGAAAAGAATTGGCAAGCAAAAATCGAGTTCCAGCATATGTTATTTTCAATGATGTCACCTTAAACGAACTCGTGGCAAAAAAACCCGATCATATCGATGAACTTGAAAACATTAAAGGTCTTGGAAAGGTTAAAATTGAACGTTTTGGTGAGCAATTGATCGAAATCATTGGCAGTCAAAAATCAAAACCAATGTCAAAATCGAAGAAAAGTACAACTGATCAAACATTGGATTTATATTTAGCAGGACTTTCTGTAGAAGATATCGCGAAGGAGCGTGAATTGAGTCCGACTACAATCCTAGGGCATTTATGCAAACTATATGAAGAGAATCATCCAATCAACCTAAACCAGTTTGTTACAGAATATGAAGTCAATCAAATTCGGGAAGTACGGAAAAAGATGGGATTTACCAGTCAACTAAAACCCATACATGAAGCGCTTAACGGTGAAATTGATTATCATAAAATTGGCGTAGCTTTAACCATACTCGGAAAATATATAAAATGAATCTTGCCATCTAAATCGGATTGTTTAATTTCAAGCCAATGAACCTGCAAAAAAGTGTACTTATACTTGTATTATTAATCGCCATCGTTTTTATTTTGGTGATTTGTAAAGGTTTTTTAATTCCATTAATACTTGCTGTTTTCATCTGGTTCTTGGTGATGGAGATTCGTAAATTATTCAAACATATTCCTTTCATAGGAAAACGCATACCAATGTGGTTATTGAATACACTTTCCATTATCCTCCTCTATGGAGTTTTAGGTTTTATTGTAAATCTTTTAGTGTATAATATTCAGGATATTACTGAGAAACTACCCGAATATGAAAAGAACCTCGAGCATTTCAGCGTTGAGCTGAACGCACTCATTGGTATTAATATTTCAGATGCCTGGTCAAATTATACAAGTGAATTAAACTTCTCTGACATCCTGAGAGAAATGCTGAGTTCCTTTTCAGACTTTTTCGGTAACGCATTTATGATCGGTCTTTATGTCTTGTTTATTCTATTAGAAGAGAATGTCTTTAATCATAAATTACTTGCCATTGCTGAGAATGAAAAAAAGGAAGCCGAGTTAACAGCCACAATGAGTCGTGTTCGAAAATCGATAAGCCAATATATCTCACTCAAGACCTTAGTCAGCTCCATAACGGGTATCTGCAGTTATATCGCATTGCTTATCATTGGAGTTGATTCTCCCATTTTTTGGGCTTTTTTAATCTTTTTATTAAATTTCATTCCCACAATTGGGTCACTAATTGCAACCATTTTTCCGGCAATAATGGCTTTGCTTCAATTTGGAGGATATGAGGAAGCTGCAATCGTTTTGGTTGTGGTAGGTGCCATTCAAGTAGTTGTTGGGAATATTATTGAACCGAAAATTATGGGGAATTCATTGAACGTAAGTTCGTTGGTTGTGATTCTCGCTTTAAGTTTCTGGGGGGCAATTTGGGGCATTGCTGGGATGGTATTGAGTGTGCCGATTACCGTTATTCTCGTTTTGCTTTTCTCTCAATTTGAATCGACTCGAAATATTTCCATTCTTTTGTCAGAAAAAGGAAATATCTTTAAAGACCTAACTAAAAAATAACCCATAACAATAAAAAGAATGAGTATGAATACAAAAGAAGAAATAGTAAGAGATTGGCTAACCCGTTATACGGGAACGGCGCTAGAAGATTTTGGTTCGTACATTCTTTTGACCAATTTCAATAAATACCTTGAGATTTTTGCCGAAATGAATAACGTTCCAATTCAAGGGCTAGACAAGGCCATGCCTAATGCCACGTCAAATGAAATTACGTTCATCAATTTTAGTATGGGGAGCGCAAACGCAGCTACAATAATGGATTTGCTTAGTGCTATTTCTCCCAAAGCCTGCCTCTTTCTAGGAAAATGCGGCGGATTAAAACGAAAGACAGAAATCGGTGATTTGATTTTACCCATCGCTGCCATTCGAGGAGAAGGAACATCCAACGATTATTTTCCCCCAGAAGTTCCAGCCCTTCCAGCATTTACCTTACAAAGAGCCGTTTCTACCACGATTCGTGAATTTAACCGCGACTACTGGACAGGTACCGTTTATACAACCAACCGTCGTGTATGGGAACACGATGAAGATTTTAAAAAATACCTCCGTAAAACCCGCGCGATGGCGATTGATATGGAAACAGCCACCTTATTCATTACCGGATTCTCTAATAAGATTCCAACTGGTGCGCTCCTACTCGTATCCGATCAACCAATGATTGCTGAAGGCGTAAAAACAAGCAAAAGCGACGAAAATGTCTCTCGCAATTACGTTAAAGAACATATAGAGATTGGTGTCAAATCATTAGAAGAGATAAAAAACCAAGGAAAATCAGTCAGGCATTTGAGATTCCCATATTCTGAAGAATAAACCGAACTACCTTTTAAATTAAAGAGATGTCCACACCGTCTAAAGCAAAACCTTCAATACTCCATCCCGACAATTTCAAACGCGTCGCCAAAACAAAAATGGCATGGCAAATTTTGATTCTTTTTGCTGCTGTTTTTCTGGTAATAATTGTGGTCTTGAGAAATAATGTCAATTCAAATTATGCCTATATTGGGGCATTGTTGATAACAGGGGTCGGAATGCTATACCTGTATAAAAAGAAAAACCCAGACGTCTTATTCACATTTGCAGCGACATCAGGTTCGACACTGGCGCAAATATCAACATGGTTAGTTCTAAAAGCATCTCATTATGCCAACTTTCTCTGGATAATTATTTGCTCCATCATTGTTTATCTAGGTGCATATAGGCGTGTAGGTAATATCATTCTCTTTTTTAATGCCTTAGGTGTAGGTTATTTTATTTATTATGTTAGAAACGAGCAGATTGCATTTGCAAGACCACTGACTAACTTAGAATTAACCTCTCTTTATCTGGAATTATTACTTGGTTTTGTCGTGCTGGGTTATTTCATGTATCAATTTGTATCCTTCCAAAAAATGTGGGAGAAAGCTTATATCGATATCAATCACTCTCTAGAGAATCAAAACGCAACCATTAAAAAACAAAATCAAGAGAATATTACCCTTTTGAAAGAGATACATCACCGGGTAAAAAACAATCTGCAGATCATCATTAGTTTATTGCGCCTTCAAAAAAATGAACTAAAACATGAAGAGTCGCGCGTCCAGTTTCAAGAAGCTATTAACCGTATTATGGTGATGCCCTCGATCCATCAAAAGCTATATCAGCAAGAAAAATTATCCGAAATAGATGTCAACACTTACCTTCAAGAGCTTATTAATGATTTAACTCGACTTTATGAAAGCCAAAAACAAGTAACGGTTGATTTAAACTGCTCTTTAGATGCCGTTAATATTAAAACAATCGTCACGGTTGGTTTATTAATGAATGAATTTATTGCTAATTCCATTAAATATGCTTTTAAACATTCAAATGAAGGAAGCATAAACATTGGTATAGCGCCTGTTGAAGATAATTTTAAATTGACTTATTCCGACAACGGCAAATGGCAAGAAAACAGTGGTGACCATGGGTTTGGAATGGAATTAATTGATATTTTCACAGAACAGCTTAACGGAGAAAAGGAACTCAAAAAAGGAGAAAACGGCTCCACCTATCGTTTCAATTTAAAATTTGCTCAATAAACTAACCATATGACGGATCGAAACAAAAATCGCAGAGAATTTATCAAAATCAGTGCTATTGGAGGATTAGCTTTAATGTCACAGACTGCTTGCGCCTCAGGAGATGAGGAGAAAAATCAAAGTGTTGCATCAGAAAGTACTCCTCTATCCATAGCGGTTACCAAACCCATAGTTGTTTCAACTTGGAATCATGGTTTAGATGCTAATAAAGCAGCTTGGGAAATCCTATCAAATGATGGTTCAGCGCTGGATGCTGTTGAACAAGGTGTTCGTGTTACCGAATCTGATGCAGATAATATGAGCGTCGGCTTGGGCGGTTTACCGGATCGTGATGGAAATGTGACACTAGATGCTTGCATCATGGATCACGAATCCAATTGTGGTGCGGTGGCATTTTTACAAGAAATTGAGAATCCGATTTCTGTTGCTCGAAAGGTGATGGAGGATACGCCTCACGTTATGCTAGCAGGAGAAGGTGCTCTAGCTTTTGCTGTTGAAAAGGGGTTTAATAAAACGAACTTGTTAACGGATAAAGCCAAAGAAGCTTGGCAAAACTGGCTAAATGAATCAGAATATGAACCTGTTATTAATAGCGAGAATCACGACACGATCGGTATGTTGGCACTAGATGCTGAAGGAAACCTAGCTGGAGCCTGTACCACAAGCGGTATGGCTTATAAATTGCATGGACGAGTTGGTGATTCACCGATCATCGGCGCAGGTTTATTTGTTGATAATGAAGTGGGCGCTGCTTGCGCTACTGGTGTTGGGGAAGCAGTTATCAGAACAGCAGGGAGTGCAATTGTTGTCGAATTAATGCGCCAAGGTAAATCTCCTCAAGAAGCTTGTGAAGAGGCCGTCAATCGAATTATCGCCAAACACAAAGACTTATCCAATCTTCAAGTTGGGTTTATCGCTCTGGATAAAAATGGTGCCTACGGTTGTCATAGTGTATATGCAGGATTTAATATTGCATTACGCGATAATAATAACGAAACAATGGTCGATGCCCAATACGAGAAAGAATGGGACTAAAAACATTGATTAGTTTTTTCTTGACCCTATTATTGTTTAGCTGTTCTTCATTACCAGACAGTGAACCTGTTAATTTTGAAATTGTTGACACCGACTCGCTCTCGCTGATCCCTTTCCCGCAGCAAGTCGATAAAAACGGAAATATTTTCAAAGTCTCTAGTGAGACGGTTCTAAACTTTCATGACGACACAAAAAATGAAGGTAATTATTTACTATATCATCTTAACAAACAATTATCGACACCATTAAAAGTGAATGTGTGGGAAGGACAAGCTCCATCTACCAGTATTTATCTAGATATTCAGGATTCACTTTTTCAAGATTTTAAAGAAGAAGGTTATCAAATCAACATTTCCCAAAGAGAACTAAGAATTCATGCACAAACGAATATAGGTATCATGCGGGGCATCCAAACCTTACTTCAACTTTTTATTCCTGAATTTCACTCAGAGAAAAGAGATGTATGGTATTTACCAGGATTAGAAATCATTGATTATCCCCAATTTCAGCATCGTGGTTTATTGCTTGATGTTTGCCGGCATTTTTTCGATAAAGACGTCGTTAAAAAATACATTGATGCTCTTGCCTATTATAAAATGAATGTTCTACACCTGCATTTAACTGAAGATCAAGGCTGGCGAATGCCTATTGATAAATACCCTCTTATGAATGATATTAGCTCTTGGCGTCTTGACACAAACGGTAACGAATATGGCGGTTATTACACCAAAGAAGATCTAAAAGAAATTGTTGCTTATGCCTCTGAAAGACATATTACAGTTATTCCAGAAATTGAATTACCCGGACATTCGCAAGCGGCATTGGCGGCTTACCCTCAATTTTCATGTAATGGCGGACCAATTGATGTTGTCAATGAATGGGGTGTTTTTAAGGAGATTTATTGTGCCGGCAATGATAGCACTTTCTTGTTTTTAGAGGATATACTATCAGAGGTATTGGAAATCTTTCCTTCTACTTATATTCATATAGGTGGCGATGAAGCACCCAAATTTCGGTGGGAACATTGCACCAAATGTCAAAAAAGAATGCGAGATGAAGGCTTAGCAGATGAACACGCGCTCCAATCCTACTTTATTCAGCGAATTGAACAATTCTTAAATGAAAAGGGACGTCAGCTTATCGGTTGGGATGAGATCCTGGAGGGAGGCCTATCTGATAATGCAACCGTTCAAAGTTGGCGAGGTATGGAGGGAGGAAAGAAGGCTGCCGAGATGAATCATCAAGTCATCATGTCACCAACGAGTCATTGTTACCTCGACTATCCACTATCATCTATAGATTTGGAGAAAATCTATTCATTCGATCCTATTCCTGCAGATATCCAATCAGGTAAAGAGGATTATATCATTGGTGGAGAATGTAATATGTGGACAGAAAGGGTGTCGGATGAGGACAACCTCGATTCTAAAGTATTTCCGCGAATAATGGGACTAGCAGAGGTGCTTTGGACGTATCCCGAAAAAAGAGATTTTGAAAACCTTTATCATCGCGTAAGAGCGCATCAACCAGCTTTAACTGCAAGAGGAATTAATTATGGATTTGAAACCACAGGTGCCTTTATTGTAGTGGAAACGAATAATGAAGTCAATATTCAATTAAAAACAGCCCTACCCGATGTTATCGTCAAGTACCGTTGGTTGGGTGATCAGGATGGATTTAAAGTGTATTCCAAATCTTTTCAATTAGATCGCACTGACACGCTGATTTTGCAGGCCTTTCGTGATGGAAAAACTTATGGCGATTCTATTTTACAAGATTTTGCCAACCATAAGGGTATTGGAGCAGCGGTTGAATATCATACCGAACTTAACCCTTGGTATCCGGGAAATGGCAATCAGCATTTATTTGATGGTGTAAGAGGTTCTGCTAATTTTCGCGATGGCAACTGGCAAGGTTTTTCTGGTGATGATTTGATCTTATCCATTGATCTTGGAAAGTTAAAAAGTATATCCGCTGCAGATTTTCAATTTTACCACTATCCCAATGCATGGATTTTTATGCCGAAAGAAATTAGCTTTGAATGGTCTGTTGATCAACAAAATTGGTCCCAAACACGTATCAATCAAAAAATGATGGAATTAAACCCAGAAACTCGAATCGTAAAGGCCCATATGGAATTGGATGATCAAAATAAGGTAGAAGCTCAATACTTAAAAGTCGTCATTAAAAACTACGGAAAGGTTCCGAAAGGACATGACGCAGAAGGGGAAGATGCATGGTTGTTCGTGGATGAAATCGTATTATATTAAAGGAGGATGGATTTTGAAGTTTGTATCGATTCTGTTGAAGGTGCCTTAGCAGCGGAAAAATATGGAGCCAAACGTGTTGAGCTTTGCGCGGCTTTGAGCGAAGGTGGCCTGACTCCATCGGTTGGAATGATTGAAGCCTGTGTGAATGCCACCAAACAGACTGAAGTTCATGTCATGTTAAGACCTCGTTCTGGAGATTTTACTTATACTATAGATGAAATAAAGCTTATGGAGCGTAATTTGTTAGCGGCCAAGCAAGTGGGTGCTGCAGGAGTAGTATTTGGTATACTCAATGAAATGCAAAAGATCGACCTACAAACCAACATGTACCTGCTGGAAAAGGCTTTTGAGCTACAACTGTCAACTACCTTTCATCGAGCGGTTGACGTGACCAAAAACCCAATCGATTGTTTAGAAGACCTTATAAACCTAGGTTTTAATCGTATTTTAACCTCGGGAGGCGAAGCAAAAGCTGCAGATGGCATTGAAACCATCCGAAGAATGAAAAATATCGCACATGATAAAATTGAAATCATGGCCGGCAGCGGAGTCGGTCTAGATCAGTTGCCATTATTCCAATCAGCGGGAATCGATGCAATTCATTTTACAGCAAAAAAAGATATGCTGAACAACCTAGCCTTGGATATGGGTCCACAATACCACATTGATGAAAACAAAATAGCAGCAATTGCCCAAGCATTGCGCAAAGAATAGTTGTATAGTTCATGCCATTCAATCATTGCAAGACAAATGATTATTTTTACACCATACAATAAAATCAATAACCATGAAAAACGTTTTTTCCATTCCCCTCGCCTTCTTGATTTTAACTACTTCTTTTTTGGCAACTGCGCGTACCGAAAGGCATGAAATTAGCGGAAACTGGCAATTACACGACACGAAAGGTGGCGCCTTTATGCCCGCAAAAGTACCTGGTGTTGTTCATCTTGATCTACTAAGAAATGGAAAAATCAATGATCCCTACCTCGGTAGCACTGAAGAAAAACTAAAGTGGATTGAGGAGCAAAAATGGGAATACGTCCTAAACTTCGACATTGATGATAACCTATTAAAAAATGATCATGTCGAAATGGTATTTGAAGGACTGGACACATATGCCACTGTCACCCTGAATGGGGCAGAGATTTTAAAGAGCGATAATATGTTTCGTCAATGGGAGGTTGACATCAAGCAATATCTTAAAAGCGGATCAAATGAATTAAAAGTTTTATTCACTCCCCCATCCTTGTACCACAAAGAGACGCTTAAAAATGCCCCCTATGAATTACCAGCAGCCAACGAAACGGTTGATCAAAAAGTATCGCCTTATACACGTAAAGCAGCTTATCAATTTGGCTGGGATTTTGGTCCGCGATTCGTAACAGCTGGTGTTTGGCGTCCAGTTTATTTGCGTACTTGGAATAAGGTACGCATCAAGGATATCAACTGGACAGTAAGTGAAGTAAGTCCATCAAGTGCTAAAGTGGATTTTGAAATCATGATTGAATCTGATATTGACAAAGGGCTACGCAGTATTATTTGGGATACCAATGAAGAAGTTGCTATTACGAAGGGCCTGAATCCTATTAAACAAACTGTTATCGTTAAGAATCCTAGAATCTGGAATCCGATTGGTAGAGGAAACCAAGATTTGCAAAAAATGGGATATGGTATATATGATCAAACCATCAGCCTAGATGCGATTGAATTTGAGGTTGCTTTTCGTGATATCGAGTTAGTTCATAAACCGGATTCATTAGGAACTTCCTTTTATTTTCGAGTTAATGGAGAACCGCTTTTCGTAAAAGGAGCCAATTATATTCCTCAAGATCTATTTTTACCCCGCGTGGATTCGGCACGATATGAAAAATTAATCAAACAAGTCAAAGACGCGAATATCAATATGCTTCGAGTTTGGGGTGGCGGCATTTATGAAAATGACTATTTCTATGAACTATGCGATCAAAACGGAATCTTGGTTTGGCAAGATTTTATGTTTGCCAATTCAATGTATCCGAGTGATAAAGCATTTAGAGAAAATGTACGGGCCGAAATAGAGGATAATGTTAAGCGTTTAAATAAACATGCTTGTCTGGCGCTTTGGTGCGGAAATAATGAAATAGAGGTTGGTTGGAACAACTGGGGATGGCAAGAAAAGTTCGGTTATAACGAGCAGCAATCAGCGGAGATTTGGGCGAATTATGAATACATCTTCAAGGAAATGATTCCCAACACCCTGAAAGAACATGCACCAAATGCATATTATGTGCATACCACACCGCTAAGCAATTGGGGTAAAACAGAAAACTTTGATCAGGCAACAATGCATTATTGGGGTGTATGGCACGGAGAAGACGAATTAGAAGCTTACAGAACAAAAATTGGTCGATTTGTATCAGAATACGGTTTTCAGTCATATCCTGCTGCAGAGATGCTTAAAAAGTATATTCCGGTAGGTTCCTTCAACTTAAATTCTGATGAAATGAAAAATCGTCAGAAAAGCTATGTCGGCAATGAGCTGATTCTAAAAGCAATTAAGAAATATTATGGTGAAAATGCAATTCCAGAAGAGATGGGATTAGATAAATGGATGAGCGCCTCTCAAAAGGTACAGGCACACGCCTACTCTATGGCTATCGGTGCACACCGAATGGATGCTCCACGTTGCATGGGTACATTGTTTTGGCAATTAAATGATTGTTGGCCTGGTCCTTCTTGGAGTATTCTTGATTATGCTGGAACAGAAAAGGCGGCTTATTCGGCTGTAAAATATGCCTACTCACCCATTCATGTAGTGGTCAACAAAGCGGAAGCTGGGCAAGTTTTTGTACATGTACAGCAAGATGGAATTGAAAATCAAAATGTTGAAATGCTTGTTAAAGCTAATCCCAATGATCCGAAAGAACAGGTGATTTGGCGCGATAATGCGAAACTAAAACCATTGGAAATCTGGCGCAAAGAAATTCCAAAAGCCAACCTCAAAGCTGAGCAAATCTCAATTGAGTTGATTCAAGAGGAAGTCGTAATCGGTACATTCTATTATTATCCGAAATACGATAGCATGGTAGACATGCGTCAATAGCCGATTAATCAAGCGCCCACTTACCTAGTTTCTGCGCCTTGTACATCGCCTTTTTGAGATATTGTCCTGAATTAATGGATAGGACTACAAAGCCTATGAAATAATAAAGTCCAATTAGTGTCTCGGCCCCCGTATCTACCCCTACGTTCATATTCGAGTACGAGAAATAGGCAATAAAAATAGCACTTGTAAAAACATCAACCATACTCCATTTGGCAAGGTTCCGTATGACTTTGTAAATGCGAACACTACTCTCTTTCTGTGGAGAAAGCAGAACAATGATAGAGGTGATAAACTTTAAAATTGGAAAAACGATGGATACCAATACTAGAATAATCGCAATCATGAAGTTACCTCCCGTATAAAGCATTTTAATCAGCTCCGCCACGGATTTATTTTGATAGAGATAATACGTACGTCCATCAAAAACTTGTTCATAATCATAGTCAAACGAACCCATCCCCAGCGAACCGATATAATCCATCTCATCAAAATTGAGATGAATTGGAACTTCAAATGCTAAGTCCTTATTATAAGCCATCAACTCCAAGAAAGGAGTCTGCAGCGCCAAAAACAATAGGGACATGGAACAAAAAATGGTCACCAGACCAAATACCTGATAGTTTTGCTGTTTTTCCTTATAAACCAATATGTTGAGAAAGACGTAAACCAACATGACGCTGGCCAAGAGCGCTGAATATAAAATGGCATCGTCATATTCTGCGGAAGCCTCTAATTCTAGCTTTTGCCAAAGTGCTACTTTTTCTTCTCCAATAGAATTACCGGGTACCCACTCCCAAGCACTCATGAGTCTTTTCTCGAAGTTCAAAGCCATGGCAATCTCTTCTTTCTTTTCCCTATACTCGTTGAGTTCTTGAGTGATGACGAACGAAAAGGCTATGATTCCAAAAAAGAACAAGATGGTTGAAATCCAAAGTAATCCAAACTTCTTCATGCGATCAATTATAAGTCAACAATTTGAATTTGGTTCGCTTGTGCAAATGCATTTTGTGTAGAATCAATTTTTGCGAAAAACACCTGTTCCTTTGATGCAAAGGATTCGTCATAATCATTGATGTGGTAGATTTCTTCAGCCGTTCGTTCTTCTTGCTCTTTTTCTAATGATGGTAAAATCTCCTCAAACCCCGTATTCAATTCATCTTGATAAAAAGCTAAAAGGCTGACCAATGCGGCTTTGAAGTCTTCTCCTCCTTCATAAGGCTCTAATTGCTTAAGGTCTGATAGTTTGATGTCAATTTCAAATTTCGTATTCTCTAGGTTTTGTCCAACCGTGAGCGGATCTGAAAGAAATAACTCGTTGATTTGATCATAAACCCCTTGTTGAATCAACGATAACTCATCATTGTACTCCACAGCACTGAGCCGTGTTTCGTTCAATTCATATTCAATAATACTGCTAGAATCACTTGTATCATCATTTTCAGAATTGTTGGACGGTTCTGGTCCAGCACAAGCAAAGAGGACGCCACCAAAAAGAAATGCCCAAGTATGGGGTTTAAACATCTTAATCGTTTTTAATTTGGGTGAAAACCGTTTGTCGATTTCCTTCCAAATCTAAAATTACGAAAAAATATGTTCCACGCTCCATTTCCGGCAAATCGACTATCGGCGCTACGGGCAAGGATAGGATTTTTCGTCCACTAATATCCCATACTTCCACGGTTCCACTTTCGACTCCTTCAACATTAATCTGATTCTTAAAAGGATTGGGATACAGTGATATAAAGCCGTTCTCTTCAACCTCCTCTGTAGACACTAAAGCGAAGTCTGTAACTGAAAAATTATCAACACCACCTTCGGTCACATTCTCGGTTTCCACATAATCACTGAGCATAAACAAAACTTGCATATTTTCAGTTAATTCATAATCAGAAACGTCAATCGAATTGGCATTCCACTGACCCATCGGTAAACCGCCATTATAATGCTGATCAATTAAAATAAAATCACCTAAACCATTTAACAAATAAACCTGTAATGTATCATCTGGCGGAGCTCCATGTCTGCAAAAGAACCAAGAACTGTAGTTAATGTGTGGATTCGAATAAGTGGTTAAATCAAAAACAGGTGAAATCAATAAAACTTCGCCATCGTTAACCTCTTCCGTATTCGAGATATTCGTTCCGTTGCCCGTCATGTAAGCATAATCACCACAATCAAAACTGATATCATTAAAAGGGTTCTGCGCCGTTCCATCACCACCAGCTACACCAACTGGCACTTCACGCTCCCAATGCCCCCGAGCGGCCGTTCCACTGGCACTCCAACCAAAATCAAATGTAAAATCGTCTGCAATACCTTGATCGATATAGGCAACAATCTCAATAATTTCATCCGTAATCATGGTGTCGACATAACAGGTTGTGTTATATCCCCACTTTCCAGCATAAAACTTGTAATTATCTTGGTAATAAAGTGGAATCTCAACTTCTCCATCCACATTAGTCGTACCCTCATGATCAATATAAGTATGTTCCATTAAAACACTTGCGCCCTCCACAGGGTCAAGCGTGGCAGCGTCTAGCACACGAACAGTGATTGAGAATTCAGGTATTTTTTCAAGTACAACATCTTGTGTTGTAATCTCTCCATTGGTCAAATCAACCGAAATAGTTTGCGGATAGTACAACACCTTGAAATAGGTCACATCTGCCGTTCCTTCTGCTTCCGTTCCAATCGCATAGTCACCAATAATATTCGACTCATCTTCAATCGTTGTACCGTCAAAAGTAACGGCTACACTATTCAGGGCCATACCTGTTCCTAGCTCGGTAATATTACCTTCTAAATAACTACCAGGATGCTCGTTAGGGTCTAAAATAAACAACCCTTCTTCTCTATCCGTTGCTGCAATCAAACCTGACTCAAAATAAGGGTATAATCCCCAGCAACCTTCTGTAGTTGGAGCATCTAATGGTGATGTATCGAAGTTTCCGACCTCGACCATATTGTGCGGATGCCTAATATCATGAATCACGACGCCGTCGGTATAATAAGATGTATACAGGTAATTCCCTTTTACATGGGCGTTATGCGGAACGATATCGTTACCCGGGGAGGATTGAATTTTGTCCACCTGAGTAATGCTCGCTGGATTCGACACATCAAAAGCACCGAGATATCCTCCTGGGACTTCATCAGTAGTAAACATAAAATTACCATCCGTAGAACCCCATATATTATGTGCAAAATTGGTCGGCGTATATGCCGTTCCGATCATAGTCGGGTCTGATTTATCCGTTAAATCTACAACACTAAAAAATCCTTCATAAATATGAGCAAAATAGCCGGTATCATTATCAACATAACCGTCATGCACATACCAATTATCGAACTCACCAACCTCTATCGGATTAAGTGGGTCAGTAGCCACATCTAGTATTATGACACCACTATTCCCGCGATTTGCACCGAAAATATAAATGTATCCATCTTCATAATAAAGGTTATGCGCTGACATCCATTCTCCTCCATCAGGTCCAGTATAAATTGAAACAGGAAGGTCAGTACTTTCTGGTAAAGGTGATAAATCAATAATCATCAAACCTTGAAGTGCTTCGGTAGTGACATAAGCATAATCACCATGTACTTTTAGATCCCGCCAAATAGAATTTAAACCATCTACCCAAAATACTTCGTCTGGAGCAGCTGGATCAGAAATATCTACCACAGAGACACCATCCATAGCGCCAACTAGGACATACTCTATACCTGTTTCATCTTCATAGCCCCAAACATCGTTCAATCCGGTGCTGTGCATTTCGGGGATATCCAAAAAACCTACCTCTGTGATATTCAACTGAGCATAAGCCCCATTCATAACGCAGATCATCAATAGCAAACTTAATTGCGCTAACCTTTTAACCATAGTATAAATTTAGCCATATTTTCCGTCATTGTCGTCCTGAATTGGCACGAAATAGAGCATAGCGGCTGTTCTTATATATAGAAATGACGAATGAAGTAAATGCGTTGGCTAAAATCAATGTACACTTAGATCCTAATTAATTTAAAAGAGGAGATGCGATCATTCCACCAATCTTGCGAATCATTTACTGTCCAGCTATTTTGAATGACTCGTGTTGATCCGCCAAAAAAAGCATGTTCATAAACAATTAAAAGATAGCCGGCTGGAACCGTGATAGATGATATTTCATCATTCCAACCTAAGGGCAATTCAGCCAATTCTCCAGAAACATAGTTTAGCAATATCCCATGTCTCGTTAAATTTATCATCCTTAATACCGTCCAATTGGTCATCCAGATCATAATAGAATCGTGCAAAAAAGTCAAACCCACC